>ERZ779885.297-NODE-297-length-56738-cov-7.595964_pt1 | contig 56738 bp, 51 predicted proteins | sample MGYA00511554_ERZ779885 | MGnify/ENA primary metagenome ERZ779885 (study PRJEB29588, sample SAMEA2160998) | human gut metagenome | biome: human gut; feature: human-associated habitat; material: faeces | place: Denmark | collected 2008/2010 ... | reverse complement strand
GCAATGCATCTTTGATGCATTACAATCATCAGCCCATTTGCTGAAAGCAAATTTTGTATGGGCTGATGTTCAAGGAAAGGAGATTAGAAAATGAGTGCAGGAGACACTGGTTTTATGCTGATTTGTGCAGCACTGGTGTTTTTTATGACACCGGGTCTGGCGTTCTTTTATGGGGGGCTGGTCAGAAGAAAAAATGTGGTAAATACGATGATGGCATGTGTGGCAATCATGGGATTATCCGTTGTGATGTGGGTTTTGTTTGGTTATTCTCTTTCGTTTGGAGGTAATCATGCAGGAATTATCGGTGATTTCCGATGGTTCGGATTAAGCGGAATTGGAATGGATGAAGTGGGACCATATGCTGCAACGATTCCGCATCTTGTGTTCGTTGCATTTCAGATGATGTTTGCAATGATCACACCGGCTTTGATTACAGGTTCACTGGTTGGGCGTGTGAAATTTAAAGCGTTGTTCTTATTTATCGCGCTCTGGTCAGTGGTTGTTTATTATCCGATGGCTCATATGGTTTGGGGCGAGGGCGGTTTCCTTGCAGAAATCGGTTCGGTCGATTTTGCAGGAGGAAACGTCGTACATATCAGTTCCGGTGTCAGTGCGTTGGTTTTTGCACTTATTCTTGGACGAAGAAGAGGATATGAAAATACGGCATACCGTGTGCACAATATTCCGTTTGTGGCACTGGGAGCTTTTATCTTATGGTTTGGCTGGTTTGGTTTCAATGCAGGAAGTGCACTTGGAGCGAATGGTCTGGCAGCACATGCATTTATGACAACAGCACTTGCAAGTGCGAGCGCAATGCTTTCCTGGATTTTTATTGATGTGATGAAAGATGGAAAACCGACGCTTGTCGGCGCATCTACCGGACTTGTTGTGGGACTTGTAGCAATTACACCGGGAGCAGGATTTGTTCCAATCTGGTCGGCAATCATTATCGGAGCGCTGGTCAGTCCAATCTGCTGTTTTACAATTTCACTGCTGAAAGGAAAACTCAAGATTGATGATGCGCTTGACGCATTCGGATGTCATGGAATCGGCGGTGTCTGGGGCGGTATTGCCACCGGAATTTTTGCAAAGAAATCCATCAACAGCGTTGCAAAATGGGATGGCCTGATCTATGGTGACTACCACCTGTTCGTTGCACAGATTATTGGAATTGTGGTAACATTGGCAGTAGCAATCGCAGGTACACTGATCTGTCTTGGCGTTGTTCGTCTCTTTACAGAATTGCGTGTAGATGAAAAGGCCGAGAAAGTTGGTCTGGATCTTTCACAGCACGGAGAAAGTGCTTATCCGACCTTCAACGGACTGGATTCATAAAACGAGCGGAATAGAAAAGGAGAATATGCCATATGTTAATAAAAGTAGAAGCAATTGTGCGTGAAGAAGTGTTTGAGGATGTCAAAGACGCATTAAATGGCATCCAGGTGAATGGAATTACCGTATCCCAGGTGATGGGATGTGGCGCGCAGCGCGGTTACAAAAAGCGTGTCCGTGGTACGGAAGTAGATGTAGTCATGCAGCCAAAGATCAAATTTGAGATTGTTGTAACTTCGGAAGAGTGGGAAAAAGCAACGATTGATGCGATTCAAAAAGCCGCTTTTACCGGAGAGGTAGGAGACGGAAAAATTTTCAGCTATGAATTGCGCAGCGCCTTAAAGATCCGTACACGAGAAAGTGGAGAAAAAGCGATCGATTAATGAAAATAGCGTTGAGATGACATGCGTTCTGTGGTAGAATTTGTATAGGTAAAAGGCAAAATTTCAGAATAGGAGATGGAACATATGTCAGAAACGGGGTTTTTCATTTTTCTGGCAGCAATCATAGGTGTCGCAGTATTGGGAGCGGTCATCGCGGTGATTGCGGCTGTATCTGGTGCGTCTGCAGCGATTGCGGATGAAGAGGATAGTGCAGAAGATGTATAGCGAAAAGACATCCGGCGAATTTGCAAGAAGCAGATTTGCCGGATGTTTTTTCATTAAAAAAGTATAAAGCTTTGGGTATTCCCCTTGTAAAATAAGGATTTATTTCTTTATAATGATGAAAGAGTCATAATCATATAATAGCAGGAGGAAAGCATGATTTCAAAGTATAGTGTAAAACGTCCCTATACCGTGCTGGTGGCAGTGGTACTGGTGATCGTTCTTGGTGTGGTCTCTTTGTCAAAAATGACGACAGACCTGTTGCCGGATATGAGTTTCCAGTACGCACTTGTCATCACGACGGATATGGGAGCAAGTCCCGAACAGGTGGAAAGTGATGTGACCGCACCGATCGAATCGGCGATGGCGACCACTTCCAACATCAAAAATATCAGTTCTATTTCTTACAATAGCTATTCCGTCGTAACACTTGAATATGAGCAGAATGCAAACATGGATTCGGTGGTCATTGAGATTCAGCAGAGTCTCGATCAGATTTCCGGCCAGTGGGATGATTCCATCGGAACACCGATGATTATGAAAGTGAATCCGGATATGCTTCCGGTATTGGCAGCAGCGGTGGATATGGATGGCATGGATGCTGCAAAATTGTCCGAATATGTGGAAAATGAACTCTCTCCTGCAATTGAAAGTCTTGAAGGTGTGGCATCGGTTACCACGACCGGACAGTTAGAGGAGAGTGTGCAGGTAACACTTGATCAGGACAAGATCGATGCATTAAACAAAAAGGTGCAGAAAAGCATCGACAAGCAGTTCGCAAAATCCCAGAAAGAAATTGATGCCAACAAAAAGAAGGTAGAAGACGGACAGTCTTCGATCAATACAGGCTCGGATCAGCTGACGGATGCCATCAATCAGACGATGGACAAGCAGCAGGAACTGTTAAAGACCGAGAAAGATTTAAAGAATCAGCTGGCCGATCTGAAAAAGCAGCAGAAATCTCTGTCACAGATTCAATCAGGCATTCAGACTTTTATGCAGTCAGATGCATATACGGGAATTGTCTCTGTGCTCAAGGACAATCCGCAGCTTGCAGAAAGCGAAGAGATGAAAGCACAGATCAAGCAGCTGAACAAAGTAGTGAAAGAACAGTTCGCGGCATTGTCTTCGCTTGGAATTACCGTAAATACATACGAAGACCTTCCGGCTGCTTCCGCAGAAGTCGGCAAGCTTCTGGCGCAGGTAAATACAGGAATTAAAACCATTGAGAGCGCACAAAAGAAGGTGGAGAGCGGCAAGGTCAGCCTTTCCTCTGCATTAGACACACTCAATGCAAATGCGTCACTTACAGCCCTGAAAGTAAGCACAAGTTCTGCGGAACTGACAAGTGCGGCATCTTCCTTAGAGGATGCACAGTCCAAACTCGACGATGCAAAAGACAGTGCTTATGATTCCGCAGATTTAAACAAGGTGCTCAGTGAAGACACAATCACAAGCCTTTTGGCAGCACAGAACTTTGATATGCCGGCAGGCTATGCGATGGATGGGGATACACAGTATCTTGTCCGTGTAGGCGATGCCGTGGAAGACGTCGAGGATCTTAAGAAACTTCCATTGATCGATATGGGAATTGACGGAGTTAAAACGATCTGTCTGTCCGATGTGGCGGATGTGACTGTGACGGATAATTCAGATGAGACTTACGCCGTGATCAACGGCAATCCGGGCATCATGCTTTCAATGGAAAAGCAGACCGGATACTCCACCGGAGAAGTAACGGACCGTATTCTGGAGAAATTCAAATCTCTGGAAAAAGAAGATTCTAATCTGCACCTGAGTGTATTGATGAATCAGGGTGTATACATTGACATGATCGTAAACAGCGTAATGCAGAATATGATCTGGGGTGCGTTGCTTGCCATCCTTGTATTGTTATTGTTCTTAAAAGATATCAAGCCGACGATTGTCATTGCATGTTCAATCCCGCTTTCGGTTGTAGCGGCGGTCGTACTCATGTATTTTACCGGAATTACGTTAAATATTATTTCCATGTCCGGTCTGATGCTTGGTATCGGTATGCTGGTGGATAACTCCATCGTTGTCATCGAGAATATCTACCGTCTCAGAGGAGAGGGCTATTCGATCAAAAAGGCGGCTGTGGAAGGTTCCAAACAGGTAACGGGTGCAATCATTGCATCGACACTTACTACTGTCAGCGTTTATGCGCCGATTATTTTTACCGAGGGAATTACGCGCCAGCTTTTCGTTGATCTGGCTTTGACCATTGCATATACGCTGGTGGCCAGCCTTGTGGTAGCGCTTACTTTCGTGCCGGCAATGTCCTCTGTGACATTGCGCCGCACCAAAGAGATCCGTCATCCGTGGTTTGATGCCATGAAGGAATGGTACGGACGGGCATTGGCATGGTGCCTGCGTTTTAAGCCGGTTGTACTTATTGTTGCAGTTGTGCTTTTGGTTGCGAGTGCGGCACTCAGCGTATCCAAAGGTTTGAATTTTATGGATATGGATATGGAGACCAACCAGATTTCGGTTTCAGTTTCTGCAAAAGAAGGAGAAAAGCTGACTTTCCAGGAACTTACCGAGGCATCAGATCAGGTAATGAAACGGATTTCAGATATCAAGGGCATTGATACCATTGGTGCCATGGCAGGAGGAAATTCGACGTCTTCTCTTATGGGTGGCGGAAACGACAGTGTGAGTATGTACATTCTTCTTGATGAGGATGCGGATGTGAAAGTTTCCGATGTCACAGATGCCATCACAGAAAAGACCAAGGATCTCGACTGTGAGGTATCTACCAATACTTCTTCCATGGATTACAGCAGTTATTTTGGAAGCGGTTTGTCTGTGCGTATCAAGGGAAATGATATTGAAACTTTGCAGAAGCTGGCAGGTGAAGTTGCCGATGTCATGAAAGATACGAAAGGAACGACGGATATCGATGACGGCATGGAAGATTCCGAGCCGCAGCTTACCATCTCGGTAGACAAGAAAAAGGCGACAAAATACGGACTTACCGTAGCACAGGTATATCAGCTTGTCAGCGCCAAGATGGCAGACAGCAAGACGGTAACGACAATCACCACAGACATCAAAGATTACAAAGTCTATGTACAGACCGAGGAGCAGGCGGATACAAAACTTTCGGATATTAAGGATATGACTTTTTCTTATACGAATAAAAACGGAAAAGAAAAAGAGATTCCGCTCACAAAAATCTGTGAGATGAAAGAGACAAGTACATTGAGCACAATCAGCCGTGATGCGCAGACGCGTTACATTACAGTATCCTGCGGTGTGGATGAAGATCATAATGTGACACTGGTGAGCAACAAGCTGCAGAAAGCCATTGACAAACTGGATATTCCGGATGGATATAAAGTAGAGATGACCGGTGAGGACGAGACAATCAATGAGTCCATGAAACAGCTCGTACTGATGCTGGTACTTGCAGTAATCTTTATTTACCTGATTATGGTGGTACAGTTCCAGTCCCTGCTTTCGCCGTTTATCATTATGTTCTCCATTCCACTTGCCTTTACCGGTGGATTTATCGCATTGCTTCTGACCGGACAGGAGATCAATGTCCTTGCAATGCTTGGATTTATCATGCTTTCGGGATTGATTGTAAACAATGGTATTGTACTGATCGATTATATCAATCAGGCGCGACGTGCAGGAGCATCCAAAAAGGAAGCAATCATCGAATCCGGAAAGACCCGTGTGCGTCCGATCCTTATGACGGTACTGACAACGGTTCTTGCAATGCTGACGACGGCACTTGGCATCGGAGATGGCTCCGATATGATGCGCCCGATGGCAATCACACTGATCGGCGGACTGGTCTATGGTACGATTCTCACACTGATTGTGATTCCGTGTATTTACGACCTGTTCAATCGTGAGAAGGATATGACAGAGGAAGAGATTTAATAGAAAAAATGCATCTTGACAAACAAGCGTGCCGCAAGTAAGATATATTTTATATGAGAAAGTGAAGAGGAAGAGGAGTACATATGGAATTCCTGAAAGAGAAGAATGTTCAGCGGCTGAGAGACATTCGCAGGATGCAGTGTGGAAGGTAGCTTCGGAGCTGGAATATTTAGAAAGGTGCATGCATTGTTCCACAGATATTCCCGGATCGTCCCCGTTAACGGACATGATGAGTATTACAAAGGTGGTACCGCGAACAATTTCGCCCTTTGTACAGAAAAAGATTTCTGTACAAAGGGCTTTTTATGTGATGCATCTCAGATGCATCATGCAGCGTCGTCCCTTTGCCGAAGGCAAACTATCATGGGACGATGTTCTACAAATGTGATGCATTTATTAAAGAAAGAAAGGAAGATATCATGAGCAAAGAATTAAGCAAGACTTATGATCCAAAAGATATTGAGGATCGTCTCTATAAGAAGTGGGAGGACAACGGCTATTTTCATGCAGAAGTAGATCGCAGCAAAAAGCCTTTTACAATTGTAATGCCACCACCAAATATTACTGGTCAGCTCCATATGGGCCATGCACTGGACAATACCATGCAGGATATTCTTATTCGTTATAAGAGAATGCAGGGCTACAATGCGTTATGGCAGCCTGGTACAGACCATGCTTCGATTGCAACAGAAGTTAAGGTAATCCAGAGTCTGAAGGAGCAGGGAATCAACAAGGCAGACCTGACACGTGAAGAGTTCCTGGAAAAATGCTGGGAGTGGAGAAAAGAGTACGGCGGACGTATCGTAAAGCAGCTGCGTAAGCTTGGTTCTTCCGCAGACTGGCAGCGTGAGCGTTTTACCATGGATGAGGGATGCTCTCATGCAGTACAGGAAGTATTTACCAAGTTATATAAGAAGGGATGGATTTATAAGGGATCCCGTATCGTTAACTGGTGTCCGGTATGTAAGACTTCTATTTCCGATGCGGAAGTGGAGCATGAGGAACAGGATGGCTTTTTCTGGCATATCAATTATCCGGTAGTAGGAGAAGAGGGACGATTTGTAGAGATCGCTACCACACGTCCGGAGACCTTGTTCGGTGATACTGCAGTGGCAGTCAATCCGGATGACGAGCGTTATCAGGATATTATTGGAAAGACATTAAAGCTTCCAATGACGGACCGTGAGATTCCGGTAATTGCAGACTCTTATGTAGACAAGGAGTTCGGAACCGGTTGCGTAAAGATCACACCGGCACACGACCCGAACGATTTCGAAGTTGGAAAGCGTCATAACTTAGAGGAAATCGTTGTAATCAATGATGATGCTACAATGAACGAGAAGGCCGGTAAATATGCAGGTATGGACCGTTATGAGTGTCGTAAAGCATTAGTGGATGATCTCGAAAAAGAAGGTCTTCTTGTAAAAGTCGTACCACATTCTCATAATGTAGGTGTACACGACAGATGTCACACAACTGTTGAGCCAATGATTAAGCAGCAGTGGTTCGTAAAGATGGATGAGATGATCAAACCGGCAGTTGAAGGTGTAAAGAACGGTGAGATCGAGCTTCTTCCAAAGCGTATGGACAAGACATACTTCAACTGGACCGATAATATCCGTGACTGGTGTATCAGCCGCCAGCTCTGGTGGGGACACCGTATTCCGGCATGGTATTGTGATGACTGTGGTGAGATGGTCGTATCCATAGAGAATCCGGGCAAGTGTCCAAAATGCGGATGCACACATATGACACAGGATCCGGATACACTCGATACATGGTTCTCATCCGCACTGTGGCCATTCTCTACCTTAGGCTGGCCGGAAAAGACGGAAGATCTGGATTACTTCTATCCGAACGACGTACTTGTAACCGGATATGATATCATTTTCTTCTGGGTTATCCGTATGATCTTCTCCGGATATGAGCAGATGGGCAAGGCACCATTCCACACCGTACTGTTCCATGGACTTGTCAGAGATTCCCAGGGACGTAAGATGAGTAAATCACTTGGAAATGGTATCGATCCACTTGAAGTTATTGACAAATACGGTGCAGATGCACTTCGTCTGACATTGATTACCGGTAATGCGCCAGGAAATGATATGCGTTTCTACTGGGAGCGTGTTGAGGCTTCCCGTAACTTTGCAAACAAAGTATGGAATGCTTCCCGTTTCATCATGATGAATCTGGATGGAATGGAGATTAAGGAGCCGGCATTGGATGAACTTCGTCCGGCAGATAAGTGGATTCTTTCCAAAGTCAATACATTGGCAAAAGATGCAACCGAGAATATGGACAAGTTCGAGCTTGGTATCGCCGTACAGAAAGTATACGATTTCATCTGGGATGAGTTCTGTGACTGGTACATCGAGATTGCAAAAGTCCGCACTTACAAGAAAGATGAAAATCCACAGTCTGCAAACGCAGCACTCTGGACATTAAAGACTGTATTGACAGAGGCTTTGAAGCTTCTTCATCCATATATGCCATTCATCACAGAAGAAATTTTCTGTACATTACAGTCCGAGGAAGAGACAATTATGCTTTCCAAGTGGCCGGAATACAAGGATGAGTGGAACTTCCCGGCAGAGGAAGCAGCAATCGAGCACTGCAAGGATCTCGTAAAAGGCATCCGTAATGTCCGTACAGAGATGGATGTTCCACCTTCACGCAAGGCAAAACTGTTCATTACTTCTGAGGATGCAAATCTTCGCAATACGTTCGAAGAGAACAAAGAAGTATACGTAAATCTTGCTTCTGCAAGCGAGATTACAGTACAGGCAGACAAGAACGGAATCGGAGAAGATGCGGTATCCGTTGTGATCCCTGGTGCGGTTGTTTATCTTCCATTAGAAGATCTTGTAGACTTTGAAAAAGAAAAAGAACGTCTCAACAAGGAAAAGGATAAGCTGACAAAGGAACTTGCACGTTCTAAGGGAATGCTTTCCAATGAGAAATTCTTAAACAATGCAAAGCCTGAAAAAGTACAGGAAGAGAAAGACAAGCTTGCAAAATATGAGCAGATGATGGCTCAGGTTGAGCAGCGTCTTGCCCAGATGAAGTAGATTTGCGGAATTACGTCGCTTTTTGCGATATTTTTCTAAAAACTTTATAGAAATTTACTTGCATAAAAAAGTCACTATATTATAATGAAGAATGCCAACAGATGTCGCGATATCCTTCGTGGCATCTGTTACAAAGAATATAGTGTTGGCCTGGGCAAAAGGAGAACGAAAATGATAAATTTTGAGAAAGAATTGAAAAATTTCGAACCGAGTCTTGAAGTGGAAGAAGCAGAATCTGCTATATATAATCACGATTTAACAGATGTGACAGACATTATCACAGAAATTTTGCGTGATGTAAAAGAAAAGGAAAACAGATAAGCAGTGCAGACATAAGAGAGAGGTTCATATGATTTGTTATAGATGTGGAATGGAAGCTGGCAATGCGCGGCACTGTCCGTCCTGTGGGGCTGACTTAGAAGTGTTTCACCGAGTGATACGCATTTCCAATTCATATTACAACATAGGACTGGAACAGGCGAGTGTGCGTAATTTATCGAGTGCGGTCATCAGCCTGAAGAACAGTCTTAAATTTAATAAGTACAACATTGATGCGAGAAATTTACTGGGACTGGTTTACTGTGAAATGGGTGAGACGGTTGCAGCGCTGAGCGAGTGGGTAATCAGCCGCAGCTATCAGCCGGAGAACAACATTGCAAACCGCTATCTGGATGAAATTCAGAAGAACCGGGGGCAGTTGGATGCGGTAAATCAGACTATTAAAAAATATAATCAAGCTTTACATTATTGCAAACAGGATAGCAGAGATCTTGCAATTATCCAACTGAAAAAAGTATTGTCTTTAAACCCGAAACTGGTCAAAGGACATCAGCTTCTTGCACTGTTATACATTCAGGATGGCAAGTTGGAACTGGCTAAGAAGACACTTCGTAATGCGGGAAAAATTGATACAAACAATACCACAACTTTGCGGTATTTAAAAGAAGTTAATACTAGATTAAAGGAAAGAAATCCTTCAAAGAAACCCAAAAACGATGATTTGATTTCTTATCAGAGTGGAAATGAGACCATTATCATGCCGAAGCGTTTCAAGGAGACATCCATTGGTGCGACATTGGTATATATCGTGATTGGCCTTTTGGTTGGTACCGCTGTGACAGCGTTTCTTGTCGTTCCGAATGTGCGCAGCCGTGCGATGGAAGATGCAAGGGCACAGGTGGCAGATGCAAGTGATACGATTTCTACTAAGGGACAGGAAATCAAAGATCTTGAAAATCAGATTTCAGATCTGCAGGACAAACTGGAGGAAGAGACAAATAATAATGAAAAGGTTGCAGATCAGATTAAATCTTACGAGCGATTGCTTAAGGCATATGTTTCCTATGCGGATAATGATGTGATTGCGACAGGTGAGACTTTAGAAAAAGTGGATACATCCTATTTGTCAAAGAGTTCGAAAACCATTTACGACGATTTAAATGAAAAAGTGCAGGGGCAGTATCTTGAAAAACTGTATCAGGAAGGCTACAGATATTATCAGAGAGGTAACTATGATGATGCGATCAAGGATCTGAAGAAAGTTGTCAAGAAACAGGAAGATTTCCGGGATGGCTCCGCTGCATATTATCTGGCACAGTCATATCGAAAGAATAACAAGCTTGAGACTGCAAAGCAGTATTATCAGTACGTGGTAGATAATTATCCGGGAACGGAACGTGCGAGAACTTCGCAGAATTATGTGGATGCACAGGAGTAAACAAACTATAATAAAATAATGATTTAACAAAAGAGACGTCATGGCATAAGGCTGTGAGGTCTCTTTTTTCTTTATAGTAAATTTTTGGGAGGAGGACAACTATGGAATTACAATATCAGATTACAAAAGAACAATTGATTGTACCAATGCCAAAAGAAGTTGATCACCATATCGCGAAAACAATCAGCAGGGAAATTGATTTTCTTATTGATTCCTGGCATGTGCGAAAACTGATTTTTGATTTTGCAGAGACGGATTTTATGGACAGCTCTGGAATTGGGGTTCTGATTGGGCGAAAAAAGACTATGGATATGCACAGGGGAGAAATCTGTGCAAGGAATCTTAGAGAGCGGGCGCAGAAAATATTTGACAAGTCAGGATTGGCACAAATTATCCTGGTAGAATCTGGAAGAGAGGAGAAACAGTGATGGCAGAGCAAAATCATATGCAGGTGATTTTTGACGCAAAATCAGTAAATGAGAGCCTGGCAAGAATGGTGGTAACTGCTTTTATGACAGATATGAATCCGACATTAGAGCAGGTGTCAGATGTAAAGACAGCGGTGTCAGAGGCGGTTACAAATGCAATTATTCATGGATATGAAAATAAGGAAGATTCGGTGGAATTATGCTGCGATAGAGATGGTCAGCAACTGATTGTAACAGTAGAGGATCATGGTGTTGGAATTGCGGATGTTGAACGGGCGAGAAATCCTTTTTATACGACAAAGCCGGAACTGGAGCGTTCTGGTATGGGATTTACTTTTATGGAAGCTTTCATGGACAAGGTGGAAGTGTGTTCACAGCTTGGCGTGGGAACGAAAGTAGTGATGTGGAAATACATAGAAAGGGACAGTGAAAAGTAAGGAGTATGCAAATGAGGAAAATTGGCGTAAAGCCATAGAGGAGGCACAAAAGGGAGACAGGAAAATCAGAGATGTCCTTGTGTCAGAGAACATGGGACTTGTCTATATGGTGGCAAAACGATTTCAGGGAAGAGGTGTGGAGGAAGAGGAATTAACGCAGATTGGTGCAATTGGATTGATTAAAGCGATTGATAAATTTGATCCCAAACTTCCATATACATTTTCTACTTATGCGGTTCCAATGATCATGGGCGAAATCCGGCGTTTTTTGCGGGATGATAACATGATTCATATAAGCCGTCAGGTGAAGGAAAACGCAAGAAAGATTGCAATTGTTAAAGAAAAAATGAAAAAGACGGAAAATAAAGATCCGACATTTGAGGAATTGCAAAGAGAAACAGGGTTATCTTATGAAGATCTTGTGGTAGCGATGGAATCTTCGGTTGGCGTAGAGTCGATTTCAAAGCCTGTTGCAGGGGAGGACAGTGCGGGAGCATTGACGATTGCGGATCAGCTGGAGGATAAGAAACCTTTTGAAGGCCCTATTTTGAACCGGATTGCGTTACAACAGGTGATGGATGAGCTTGATGAAGGGGAAGTACGTCTGATTTCTCTTCGCTATATGCAAAATCATACACAGGCAGAGGTTGCACAGATCCTTGGGACAAATCAGGTTGCGGTTTCCCGTCAGGAACGGCATATTTTGGGAAAGTTAAGAAAAAAACTTGCATAAAATGCGTTGCATGAAATAAAATGCAAACTTTACTATTTAAAATTATTCAATATTTGGTATAATAAAAACAGGTTAGGTATAACAAACAAAAGAGGAGAAAAAGATTGGGAGAAAAATTAAATAAGGCTATATTGCCGGATAAATACGACAATTATGTGTTTGATCTCTATGGAACACTGGTTGATATTCATACAGATGAAGAACCAAAGGAGATATGGGACAAGCTTGCTTTGTTTTATGGGTATTACGGGGCATGCTATTCTGCGGAAGAATTAAAAAAACGCTACGAAACGCTTGTGAAAGGCAAAGAAGCAGATTTGAAGGTATCGCTGGATAATGATCCTCATTATGCACATGAATCATCACCGGAGATTGAGATTACAGACGTATTTCAATCATTATTTATGGAAAAGGATGTAGAGGCAGACAACACACTGGCAATACACGCTGGACAGTTTTTCCGGGTGCTGGCGACCGAATATATTCGTGTATATCCGGGAACGATAGAAATGTTGCAAAATTTAAAGAAAAAAGGCAAGAATGTCTATCTGCTTTCGAACGCACAGCGCATTTTTACAGCATATGAGATGCAGGTAATTCAAATTGCAAAGTATTTTGATGATATTTTTATTTCATCCGATTTTCAGACAAAGAAGCCGGACATTCGTTTCTTTGATGCGTTGAAGAAGAAACATGGGCTAAAGCCGGGACAGACATTATTTATTGGTAATGACAGCCGCTGTGACATTGATGGGGCAAAACAGGTGGAATTTGATACTTTTTATGTCAATTCCAATATATCACCGAAAGGCGATAAAGCAGAAAATGCGGATTACATCGTGGATAATTTCACGGAATGGTTGAGAAAATAATAGACAGGTAATGCAAAGGAGGATATTGAATGAGTAAAGTGAATCAGGGAAAAGTGGCAATCGTAGGATGTGGTTTTGTTGGTTCCGCATCAGCATTTGCGCTGATGCAGAGTGGATTATTTACGGAGATGGTACTGATCGATGCCAATCATGACAAGGCAGAGGGAGAAGCGGATGATATCGCACATGGAATCCCGTTTGGACGCCCGATGAAAATTTATGCCGGAAATTATGATGATGTGGCAGATGCGGCAATTATTGTCATTACTGCAGGTGCAAACCAGAAACCGGATGAAACACGTCTGGATCTTGTACACAAGAATATTTCGATTTTTCAGTCGATTATTCCGGAAATCACAAAGAGAGATTTCGGTGGAATTCTGCTGATCGTTGCCAATCCGGTAGATATTCTTACTTATACGGCACTAAAGTTGTCCGGATATCCGGAAAATCGTGTTATCGGTTCCGGTACGGTGCTTGACAGTGCACGATTAAAATATCATCTGGGAGAACATCTTGGCGTGGACAGTCGAAGCGTACATGCATTTATCATCGGAGAGCATGGAGACAGCGAGATTGCAGCATGGAGCAGTGCGAATGTGTCTGGTATTCCGTTGGATAAATTCTGCGAGATGCGTGGACATTACAATCATGTGCAGGCAACAGAACGTATTGCGGAGGAGGTAAAACACAGTGCCTATGAGATTATATCAAAGAAAGGCGCAACCTATTATGGAATTGCAATGTCCGTAAAACGTATCTGTGAGGCGATTATACGTGATGAAAAGTCAATCCTTCCGATTTCAACCATGATGCATGGCGAGTATGGAACTTCGGATGTTGTTTTGTCAATGCCATGTATTGTTGGTCGTGATGGATATGAAACAAAAGTACCGATTGATCTGGATCAGGATGAAGTTACAAACTTACATGAGTCGGCAAATACCTTAAGAAGTGTCATCGAAGATTCTTTCAAAAATGTCGACAAAAAGGCAGAATAAAGAAACACTTAAATTATAGTAATGTATAAGAAACTACAAAAAGAATAACAAAAGCAGAAACTATAAGAGTAAAACAAGAATTAAAATTTGACATATACAGCGAAAATAAAACAAAAAAGGACAGATGGATAGCATAACACAAGAAAATGGAGACATCGTTTAGATGTCTCTTTTTTCTTGCGCATAAACGGGTACATAATAAACAAACAAAAAACGAGTTTCGTAACATTTCGGGCGTGTATACAGGATACAAACGAGAAATTAACATATTGTTTTGGATGGATAAAATGAGTGGAAAGCCTTCATTTTTGCATGAAAAATGGTGAGCATATACAAAAATGAATGGTATACATGCAATTAACAGATAATACATAAAATTAATACGCGAAAAACAAAAATTAAATGAGAATTATTGAGAGAAAAAGTATAACAAAAATTATATATAATAAAAGACAAGAAAACACAGAACAGGAATTCATGCAAAAAAGTAATGAAAAACAGAGGGGAAAAGGAACTACATTATGGTTAAATTAAATAATTAAGACGATATGAGTATTTACTTTAGCATGATAATGTGCTAATATACAAAAACATGATTACGATAATTAATGATAGTGTCAAGTATTTTATGAAAACTTGACATGTAGCGTCAGCCCATTTGCTGAAAGCAAATTATGCATGGGCTGATGTTCAATGAAAGGAGAACATCTTATGAAGAGAAAAATTGCAGCAATTTTAGTATGTTGTCTTGCATTTGGAATGACGGCATGTGGCGGCACAAAAGGTGGAAATGCTGATAATGATTCTAAGGTATATGCCGTAGAAGCAGGATCTGCAGGAGAGGCTGCTGCAAAGGAGAAAGGCTTCAAATACAATTCCGTATCTTCACAGGCAGATGCCCTGATGGAAGTTGCTTCCGGTACATCGGATGCAGCAATCATTGATCTGTTGATGGCAGGCGCAATGATCGGTGAGGGAACCAGTTATCCGAATATGGTACATACGGAGGAACTTACAACTGAGAAGTATGGTGTTGGATGTAGAAAAGGTTCTGACTTAGCTTCTTATATTAATGAAGTTTTTGCTGAGACCTATGCTGATGGATCCATGCAGGAGATTGCAAAGAAGTACGGCGTACAGGAATCATTGATCGAGCAGAAGGATGCAAAGTATGAAGCATCGGATGACAGTGATGTAGAATATATTAAGAAGAAAGGCACTCTGATTGTAGGTATTACAGATTTCGAGCCGATGGATTACAAAGATGGAGATAAGTGGATCGGATTTGATGCAGATATGGCCAGAGTAGTTGGTAAAAAATTAGGTGTCGATGTACAGTTTGTAGAGATTGACTGGGATACAAAAACCATGGAGCTTGAGTCAAAGAATATTGACATGGTTTGGAATGGTATGACACTCACAGATGAAGTTACTTCTTCTATGGAATGCACAAACGCATACTGCAACAATGCACAGGTTGTTGTTGTACCTGAGAACTAAGGAGAACAAAGGATGTTTTGGACAGTTACACAGTCACTTTTAGGTGGTCTTTGGACCACCTTTGAAATTTTTATACTTACTTTGATTTTTGCACTTCCGCTCGGACTCATACTTGCTTTTGGTTCTATGAGCAAGTTCAAACCGCTGCGTTATCTTGTACAGCTTCTGGTATGGGTGATTCGTGGAACCCCGTTGATGCTGCAGCTGATCATTATTTTTTATGGTCCGGGACTTTGGCTTTCGCATAATATCTGGAGTGGAAATGAAGCGGGACGTATTACCGCAACCGTTGTAGCTTTTGCTATCAACTATGCATGTTATTTTTCTGTTATCTTCCGTGGTGGAATCGAAGGTGTGCCGGCAGGACAGCGTGAGGCCGGAGAGGTACTTGGCATGACAAAAAGCCAGATTTTCTTCAAAATCACATTGCTTCAGATGATCAAGCGAATCGTTCCACCGATGTCGAACGAGATCATTACACTGGTAAAGGATACTTCCCTTGCAAGAATTATTGCGGCATATGAGCTTACGTTTGCAGGTTTCTCTTTCATGAAATCCGCAGGTCTGACATGGCCACTGTTTTACACCGGTGTATTTTATCTGTTTTTCGTCGGTGTTCTTACATTATTATTTAATTACATTGAGCGTAAACTCGATTATTTCAAGTAGGGGGAAGATGATATGGCAATTTTAGAGGTAAATCATATCGAAAAACATTTTGGAAAGACAAAAGTGTTAAAAGATGTCAGCTTCTCGATGGAAGAGGGAAGCGCAATTGCGATTATCGGTTCCTCGGGATCGGGAAAGACAACACTTTTGCGTTGCCTGAATTTCCTGGAAAAACCAAATAAGGGAACGATCAAGGTACGCGATGAGATTTTGTTTGATGCAGATAATGCAGCGACCGACAAAGATGCAGATCTGCGTAAAAAGCGCCTGCATTTTGGAATGGTGTTTCAGTCGTTCAATTTGTTCCCACAGTATACAGCGTTACAAAATGTGACATTGGCAGAGAGACTTCTCGCACAGGAACAGCCGGATTTCAAACAGAACAAGAAAGAAATTCTGGCAAAGATTGATGAACATGGTAAGCAATTGCTGGATCGCATGGGATTGACAGAACGTATGGATCATTATCCGCACCAGTTATCCGGTGGACAGCAGCAGCGTGTAGCAATTGCCCGTGCACTTGCACTGCAACCTGACATCCTGTGTTTTGATGAGCCGACTTCTGCATTGGATCCGGAGCTTACCGGTGAGGTGCTGAAGGTAATCCGCAGTCTGGCTGACCAGAAGACAACGATGATTATTGTTACGCATGAGATGGCGTTTGCAAGAGATGTTGCAGATCACGTTATTTTTATGGATGGTGGAGTTATTGTTGAACAGGGAGATCCACATCAGGTGATCGAGCATCCAAAGGAGGAGCGGACCAAGCAGTTCCTCAGCAGATATGCACAGGGATAAATGAAACTGATTTACAAAAAGGACGAGACAAGTTGTTTTGTCCTTTTTTGTTTATAAATATTTTAGAAAAATTGTTAGCACTCTCTATTGACGAGTGCTAATTTGCGTGCTATAACATATTCGTAAACAAAGAAGATCATAATGTTTAATGGAATATAAAGGAGGGCGTGCTATGAACATTCAGAAATTTACACAGAAATCTATTGAAGCAATTAATGGTTGCGAAAAGCTTGCCTACGACTATGGAAATCAGGAGATCGAACAGGAACATCTGCTGGTATCATTGTTACAGCAGGAGGATGGACTGATTCCGAAGCTGATAGAAAAGATGGAAATAGATGTGCAGCATTTTACGGAAAATGCGCAGAACAAACTTGCTGCCAGAGTAAAAGTCTCTGGAGCGAGTGCAAATGTATATGTAGGAAAAGATTTAAATAATGTACTGATCCATGCGGAGGATGAGGCAAAGGCAATGGGAGACGAATATGTTTCCGTTGAGCATTTGTTTCTTACCTTATTAAAATATCCGAATGCAGCGATGAAATCCCTGATGAAAGAATATGGAATTACAAGAGACCGTTTTCTTCAGGCATTGTCCACAGTCAGAGGAAACCAGCGTGTGACATCGGATAATCCGGAAGCAACTTATGATACACTGGAAAAATACGGATATGATATGGTAGAGCGTGCAAGACAGCAGAAACTTGATCCGGTCATTGGCCGTGATGAAGAAATCCGTAATGTCGTGCGGATACTTTCCCGTAAGACTAAGAATAATCCAGTACTGATCGGTGAGCCTGGTGTAGGTAAGACTGCCGTTGTAGAGGGACTCGCACAGCGAATTGTCAAAGGAGATGTGCCGGAAGGCTTAAAAGACAAGAAACTGTTTGCGTTGGACATGGGCGCATTGGTAGCAGGTGCAAAGTACCGTGGCGAGTTTGAGGAGCGTCTGAAAGCAGTACTTGACGATGTAAAGAACTCCGACGGACAGATTATTCTATTTATCGATGAGCTGCATACCATTGTCGGTGCCGGTAAAACGGACGGTGCGATGGATGCCGGCCAGTTGTTAAAACCAATGCTTGCAAGAGGGGAATTGCATTGTGTAGGTGCAACCACTTTGAATGAGTACCGTGAGTATATTGAGAAAGATGCTGCATTGGAGCGTCGTTTCCAGCCGGTTATGGTCGATGAGCCGACCGTGGAGGATACCATTTCCATCCTTCGTGGACTGAAGGACCGTTATGAGGTGTTCCATGGTGTCAAGATTACGGATTCCGCACTGGTTACCGCGGCAGTACTTTCGAACCGTTACATTTCGGATCGTTTCCTGCCGGACAAAGCGATTGACCTCGTGGATGAAGCCTGTGCAATGATCAAGACGGAATTGGATTCCATGCCGGCGGAGCTGGATGAGCTGAACCGTAAAGTCATGCAGATGGAAATCGAGGAGACGGCTTTAAAGAAAGAAACCGATCGCCTGAGTCAGGAACGTCTTGCGGATTTGCAGAAAGAACTTGCAGAATTGCGGGATGAACTCAATACACGTAAAGCACAATGGAGCAGCGAAAAGAGTGCCGTTGACAATGTAAGTAAACTTCGTGAAAAAATAGAGAGTACCAAAAACGAGATTAAGACTGCACAGCAGAATTACGATTTGGAGAAAGCAGCAGAATTACAGTATGGCGTATTGCCACAGATGCAGCGGGAACTTGAAATTGAGGAAGATAAACTCAAAGACCGTGATTTATCACTGGTTCATGAGAATGTCACAGATGAGGAAATCGCAAAGATTATCTCACGCTGGACAGGAATTCCGGTTGCAAAATTAAGTGAGAGCGAGCGAAACAAGACATTACATCTCGACGAAGAACTGCACAAACGTGTTGTTGGACAGGATGATGGTGTCACAAAAGTTACCGAAGCAATCATTCGTTCAAAAGCCGGAATCAAAGACCCGACGAAACCAATCGGTTCCTTCCTTTTCCTTGGACCTACCGGTGTCGGAAAAACAGAACTTGCCAAAGCACTTGCAGCAAGTCTGTTCGATGATGAATCCAATATGGTGCGACTTGATATGAGTGAGTATATGGAGAAATATTCCGTGTCACGTCTGATCGGAGCACCTCCAGGATATGTCGGATATGATGAGGGAGGTCAGCTGACAGAGGCAGTTCGAAGAAAACCGTATTCCGTTGTTTTGTTCGATGAGGTGGAAAAGGCCCATCCGGATGTCTTTAACGTATTGTTACAGGTATTGGATGATGGACGTATTACCGATTCACAGGGACGTACGGTAGACTTCAAGAACACCATTATTATCATGACCAGCAACCTTGGTTCACAGTATCTGCTTGATGGCATTGATGCGGATGGCAACATTTCTCCGCAGGCGGAAAGTGAAGTTATGGAGGAATTGCAGGGGCATTTCCGTCCGGAGTTCTTGAACCGTCTGGATGAAATTATCATGTTCAAGCCGTTGTCAAAGAATAACATTGGAAATATTATCAAACTGATGATGGATGACCTGAACAAACGTCTTGCAGACCGTGACATTCATGTCGCATTGACACCAAATGCGCAGGATTATATCGTAGAACATGGCTATGACCCGGTATATGGTGCACGGCCACTGAAACGTTTCCTGCAGAAACATGTAGAGACGTTGTCTGCGAAACTGATTCTTGAGGATAAAGTACAGCAGGGTGATACCATTCAGATTGATGCGACAGACGGACAGTTGACTGCCACAGTCGCACAATAATCAGGCAATTTATGGAAATATTTTCATGAATATGCGCTAAAAAAGTATTTATGGCTTGTAAAGTGCCGGAAAATCATGTATTCTAGGATAGATGAAATGAATTTTTCGGCACTTTTTCTGTCATATTTAAATGCATTTTGCGGATCAAATCGAGAATAAAAGATAAAAAATGCAAGATGCAGCGATAAATTATTCAAAAGCTGCTTATTGAACATATATAGCAGCAGAAAAACAGTGGGGATTGGAATGGATTTATTTGAGTATATGAGAGAACAGAACATGGAGTCGGAATCACCCCTGGCCTCGCGTATGCGGCCGACCAGCCTTGAAGAAGTAGTTGGACAGCAGCATATTGTGGGCAAAGATAAGCTTTTGTACCGCGCAATTAAGGCGGATAAACTCAGTTCCATTATTTTTTACGGACCGCCTGGAACCGGCAAGACAACACTTGCCAAAGTGATTGCAAACACGACGAGCGCTGAGTTTATGCAGATTAATGCCACATCATCCGGAAAGAAAGATATGGAGGAAGTGGTTGCTGCGGCAAAGAACAATCAGGGAATGTATGGAAAGAAGACCATCCTTTTTATCGATGAGATTCATCGGTTTAACAAGGGACAGCAGGATTATCTGCTTCCATTTGTGGAAGATGGAACCATTATACTGATTGGAGCTACAACTGAGAATCCGTATTTTGAGGTGAACGGAGCTCTGCTTTCACGTTCTGTTATTTTTGAATTAAAGAAATTATCAAAAGAGGACATCAAAACGCTTCTTCTTCGGGCTGTTACCGACAAGGAGAAGGGGATGGGCGCATATAACGCTTCCATTGATGAGGATGCTTTGGAATTTCTTGCAGATGTGTCCAACGGAGATGCGCGGGCTGCTCTGACCGCTATCGAACTTGGCGTGCTGACAACGGACCGCAGTGAGGATGGAAAAATACATATTACGATTGATGTTGCCAGCGAGTGCATACAAAAACGAGTGATTTCTTATGATAAAACAGGAGACAATCATTATGATACGGTTTCGGCTTTTATCAAAAGTATGCGAGGGTCAGATCCGGATGCGGCAGTGTACTATCTCGCACGAATGCTTTATGCGGGCGAAGATGTAAAATTCATTGCAAGGCGCATCATGATTCTTGCATCGGAAGATATTGGCAATGCAGATCCGATGGCATTAAATGTCGCAGTATCTGCCGCGCAGGCAGTGGAACGCATCGGTATGCCGGAAGCACAGATTATTTTGTCTCAGGCAGTCACTTATATGGCCAGTGCGCCGAAAAGCAATGCAGCAGTCAATGCGATCAGCAAAGCGATGGAAGTGGTTAAAACGACCAAGACACCGCCGGTACCGACACATTTGCAGGATGCACATTATAAATCAGCTGGCAAGCTTGGGCATGGCATTGGTTACAAATATGCACATAATTACAAGAACCATTATGTGCAGCAGCAGTATCTGCCGGATGGACTGACGGATCAGGTATTTTATGAGCCGTCGGACAATGGATATGAGGCAGAAATCAAGAAATATTTTGAAAAAATACATGAGGATCCGGAATCGTGATCTTTGTGTTTCCATAATTTAGAAAACAGTTAAGAACATTTATTAAGGAGGAACTTACAATGACATCGTATCAGGAGATGAGCAAGGAACAATTATTGCAGGAAAAGACAGCGTTAGAGGCCGAGTATGCAAAAATCAAAGAGATGGGACTTTCCCTCGATATGTCAAGAGGAAAGCCTGCAGCAGAGCAGTTAGACCTGTCTATGGGCATTTTAGATACCGTAGATGCAAAATCTGTGGTAAAGAGTGAGAATGGAACAGATTTAAGAAACTATGGTGTACTCGATGGAATTCCGGAAGTAAAAAAACTCATCGGTGATATGGTAGGGGCAAAGCCTGAGAACGTTATTGTATATGGTAACTCCAGCCTGAATATTATGTACGATCAGATTGCACGTGCAGAAATTTTCGGTATCTGTGGCAACACGCCATGGTGCAAACTTGACAAAGTAAAATTCCTTTGTCCGGTACCGGGATATGACAGACATTTTGCTATCACAGAAGAATTTGGCATTGAGATGATCAATATTCCAATGACAGAAGACGGTCCGGATATGGACATGGTGGAGCAGTATGTAAACAATGATGCTGCTGTAAAGGGAATCTGGTGTGTTCCAAAGTATTCCAACCCACAGGGTGTAGTTTATTCCGATGAGACCGTGCGCCGTTTTGCAAACTTAAAGCCTGCAGCAGCGGATTTCCGTATTTTCTGGGATAATGCATATGTAGTGCATCATTTATATGAAGACAATCAGGCACAGATTTTAAATATTCTTGATGAGTGTGAAAAGGCAGGCAATCCGGATATTGTATTCCAGTTCTGCTCCACAAGTAAAGTAAGTTTCCCGGGTGCAGGTATCGCAGCAATTTCTGCTTCTGCAGCAAATATTGCAGACATTAAGAAAAGGCTTACCATCCAGACAATCGGACATGACAAGATCAATCAGCTGCGTCATGTGAAGTTTTTCAAAGACCAGAAGGGTGTTCAGGAGCATATGATGAAACAGGCTGCTATCATCCGTCCGAAATTTGAGATGGTAGAAGAAATGTTTACAGAAGAGATCGCATCCAGAGGCATCGGTACATGGATGCATCCGCTGGGCGGATACTTTATCTCCTTCGAGGCATTAGAGGGATGCGCAAAGAAGATCGTTGAGAAATGCAAGGAAGCCGGCGTTGTACTGACCGGTGCAGGATCTCCATATCCATATAAAAAAGATCCAAAGGATTCCGTTATCCGTATTGCACCGACATATCCTTCCATGGATGAATTGAAAGAAGCAGTAAAGGTGTTTACTGTTGTTGTACGTCTGGTAAGCGTTGATAAATTATTAGAAACAAAATAATTGGTACTTTTTTCTCTTTTCTCTTTACGAAAACTGGTACTTTTGGTATAATTTCACTAATGGATGTGTTTATAACACAAAATGAGAATACGAAAGTAAAACACTTATAAAAGTGGCAGGAGGTACATATGGGAGTTTTCGGTAAAAAGGCAAAAGAAGCGGAAGCAGAAAAAAAGGAGCAGGAAGAAATGAACGAACTGCTCCAGTCAGTTCTTGAAAATGCACGGAATCTCGCAGGTTCTATCAATAAGGTAGGAGAGAAACTTCATTCAGCAACAGACAGTTCTGTAGCAATTTCATCTGTAATGCAGCAGTTTTCTGCTACGATTCAGGAGATTACTTCCAATATTATGGAAGTTGCCAACGTGATGACAGACATGGAACAGTCTTTTCAGAAAATGAACGAAGAGGCACAGGAAGGTGCAGATTATGCACAGAACAGTAATACATCTGCCTATGAGATCATGAAGAAGTCTGAGGAAGAGAAGAAAGAAGTTGAGGCGCGCGCAGATGAAGTGGAGCGTGCACTTGGCGAAAAGATTGAACAGTCAAAGGAAGCAGAAAAGATCATGGCTCTGACTGCTGACATCATGGAGATTGCAGATCAGACAAATTTACTTGCACTGAATGCTTCCATTGAGGCAGCACGTGCAGGAGAGGCCGGTAAAGGATTTGCGGTTGTTGCAGATGAGATTACAAAACTTGCAGCAAGTTCTGGTGCGACTGCAAGTCAGATTAAAGAGATTTCCAACACCGTTATTACGGCAGTCAGTGATCTGGCAAACGAGGCAAACAATGTGGTAAGTTTCATGAAGGAACGTACGATTGGAAGTTATACAGAACTTGTAGCCGTTGGACGTAAATATCAGGACGATTCTAAGATCATGTTTGATAAAATGCAGGATTTTGCACATGTGTCCCAGGAACTTCTTGACCAGGTAAAAGAGTCCAATCAGTCTGTAGAGGCAATCAACAATGCCGCTCAGGAGTCTGTGAAGGGAATTTCCGATCTGACAGATAATGTTGCTAATATTTCGGAACATATGTCTGAGATTCAGGAAAACAATGATAATAATGATCATTTCGCAAATGATCTCATTGGAAAAATTCAGACAAAATTGAATCAGATTCAGACAACACAGCAGCAGTAAGAAAAAAATGTATGCGGGGGAGATAGCTCCTCCGCTTTTTTACTTTGTTTTTTGCTAAAAAGTATTTACAAATCAAAAAAATCATGTATTATTAATAATATCTTTTTTCATTCGATGGGCTATGTACACATAGGCCTGTTTCTTTATGTCTGCAACAAGTCAGTTGCAGCGTTTCCAGAGTAAGGAGAAAACAGAATATGAAAGAAATTTTTCAGGAGTATGGTGGAATTCTGATTACGGTTGTTGCGATATTAGCGGTTATTGTCGTTATCACGGCAGTTATCGGTAAGGATGAAAATGGCGCAATCGGACAGGCGTTTATGCAGATTATCAACAATTTTGTTGCGCAGGCGAATGCAAACACAGGGGTACAGTAAATGACAGAACTTGGAAAAGAATATTTTGGACCACTGTGGAAATATGTTGCCGATGAAAAAATAACGGATGTCGATTACAACGGCAGGGAAATATGGCTGACAAATACGGAAAACATGCGGTATCGCGCGAATCCGGAGTACATAAAAGAGTTTATTACAGACAATTTTATTGAGCAGTTTACCCAGCGGATTGCCAATGTCGTCAGCCGGCAGTTCAACAAGCAGAACCCGCAGCTTGAAGCGGAGACAAGCGAACTGCGGGTGACCATTGTTCATGAATCGGTGGCCCGTTCCGGCAGGACGATAAGTATCCGCAAAACACCGCCAATCATTCGCCTTACAGAAGAAAAGGCGGTACAAGAGAATTTTTGTGAAGAAAAAGTTTTAGCGTTGCTCATCAATTGTGTCAAGAATCGCTGCAATATGATTTTTTGCGGAATGCCGGGAATCGGCAAGACAGAGTGTATCAAATTTTTTTCGCAGTATATTCCGCAGAATGACCGTGTGATCACAATCGAAGACACAATGGAAATCCGTTATTCGGCAACCAATCCGGGAAAGGATTGTGTAGAGATGCGCGTGCAGGCGGGAAGGTTTGATTATGCGGATGCCATCAAGTCGAGTCTCCGGTTGAATCCTCGCTGGATCATGCTTTCGGAGGCTCGTTCGAAGGAAGTAAAATATTTGTTAGAAAGCTGGTCGACGGGTGTCTGTGGAATGACAACGTTACATACGGACGATGTGCGCAACATACCGGATCGGATTCTTAATATGCTTGAGAATCGCGTAGATGCGGATCGACTGGAAAATACCTGTTATCAGGCGATGGATGTCGGAGTATTGATCCGAAAACGCATGAATGAACAGCAACAGGTGTATCGGTATATTGATCAGGTATGCTTTTTCTTAAGAGAGGGATGCGAGAACAAAATCGTGATGATTGTGGAGGATGGAAAACTTGTGTTAGAACAGCTGCCGGAGGTGTTGCAGGCACAGTTTGCTAAAGATGCGATTATAGATCCGTTTTCCTATGAGAAATCAGACTGCCGGAAAGAGGCAGGCGATGATTGAATTATTGGTAATTGCCGGATTGTACACACTGCGTCTGTTGCTCAAAATGCAGTGGATGACAACGGTTATATTCGGATTATACATGCTGGTACGTGTGCGTATTTACCGTAAACGTTTTCGACAGATTAAGGAACAGAAACTTCGCTTTGAAGAAGCCTGTGAGTATATGGACACCTTTTTGTATGCATTTGTCAAAGAAGGAAAAGTGGAACGGGCATTGACGGATGCGCATCAGGTACTGGGGAATGGTCCCATGCGGGAGGCAGTCGAGGAAGGACTCGACCATCTGTATATGGTGTACGATGACAGCCAGACGGATATTATGCGAGGTGCTTTAGGAAGAATCGACAGAGAGTATCCCTGTGAGCGTATCCGGACGATGCACGATTTCGCTGTGCATGTGGAAAGTTACGGAGGAGCGATCGATACTTCTGTGGATTTGCTTTTGAGGGACAAAAGCCGCTGGGAAAAGCGCATACACATTACGATGAAAGAACGGCAGAAGATGTTTATGGATGTTGTATTATCGATTGTAGCATCACTTCTGATTTGTGCAATGATTTTGTATTTGCCGGTTGGAAGTGTGGATATCGGCGGGAATATGGCATCTCAGGTACTTACGTTTATTGTGCTGCTGCTTGACGATTGGATTTTTGCTCAGGCACAGAAATATCTTATGGTGGACTGGTTGCAGCTTGATGGCGTAAGACAGGAGACTAATCGGCAGAAAGTGGAACGATATTATCTTTATGATGCAAAAAAGGAACGGAAGCTTTCTGTGGTTATGGCCGGTATCTGTGGAATACTGACCGCCTGGGCTTTGTATGCCGGACAGCAGGTGTGGGCAGCGGCAGGGATGTTTCTGACTCTTTTTATGGTAAATCAGCATCGCATAGGGAGAAGGCTGGCAACGAAGAAACTCATAAAAAATATCAAAAGTGCTTTTCCGGTATGGCTGATGGATATTGTTTTATTATTACAGAGTGAAAACGTACAGATGGCGCTTGTAAAATCGCAGGAGCATGCACCGCTGGTATTGGAACGGGATTTGGAAATTTTAAATGACCGTTTGCAGATTGCACCGGAATCGCCGGAACCATATCATGCTTTTATGCAGGAATTTCAGATTCCGGAAGTTCATTCCGCAATGAGCATGCTCTATGCCCTTTCTATGGGCAATAGCGATCGCGCAGACCAGCAGGTGGGAGAATTGATCACAAGGAATCTTTCCATGCAGGATGCGGTGGAAACGGAGCGGCTGCACAATCGCAACAGTGGATTGTATCTGCTGTTTCTTGCACCGGTAGTTACTGCTTCTTTTAAACTTCTTGTGGATATGGCATTATTTATGTTGACGTTTCTGCAGTCTTCCGGGATAGGATAAGGAAAAATGCAGACGAGTTGTGGAGGAAAAATGTGGGACAGATAATGAAATTGTATACTGCGCTTTTTTTGATGCTTATTATGGCGGTATCTGCAATGGGAATCGTAACAGCGCAGGTCAGATTGATTCAGGTACAGAATCTGCATAAGTCTATTGTAGCGGAAGTGAAAGGAAGCAATTGTGACAGGACAGTGATAGAGTCCTGCTTTGATAGGGCACAAAATACAGAGTGCAGTCTGATAATTACTTTCTATAAGAAAAAAGGAAAAATCGAAAAATACGCGGATGCACAAAGGCTGCCGGAAAAAATAGCAGAGGTAGAAATCGTAAAAATCGAAATGGAGATGCCAGTGCGCTTTCCTGTATTTGAAATATATAGAAAAGAGAAAATCGTAAGTTATGTCATGATGGAAATTTAAAGCGTATGCTATTGACATAGAAAAGAAAGGAATTTATGTATGGGAGAAATCATTGAAGAATATGGGGGAAGTCTTGGAATTCTGATCATGGGATGCGGAATTTTGAAAATTTTTCAGCAGGCTTTATGTATATTAGGGAGGATGGCATGAGAGAAGTTTGCAAAGAATATGGAAATGTCCTGATTGCAATGACGGGAACTTTTCTGTTTCTGGCTGTAGCAGAAACGTTTATACTTGGGAAAAACGGTGTCATAGCGCTTTTAATACGGACTTATATGGGAGGATAAAATGAAAGAAATAATGGCACAGTATGGAAGCGTACTGATTGCTACAGTAGTGTGTATAGGTGTTCTTGGATTGTTGTGTCAGGTTCCGTTTGCGGAAAGAAAGGGCCTTTTTTCTGGAGTTGGTGTATATATAGAAAAACAGATGGATCATGCAGAAAAAGAAAATTTAGTGTTTGACAGTTATTGGAGAAAAAAATGAAAAACATACTACTGGGAATAATAGGAAGTCTTATTTTGCTGAATACCACATGTATCTGTCTGGAACTGTTGAAGTACAGTGCCTGCGTTAATGAACGGGAGCAGGCACTGTCACAACAGCTGTTAGAATATACGGAGGGACATTGGAGCATAAAACAGCCAGTGCTCTAGGAATGAGTACTGGCTGTTTCTTTTGTTTCGTCTGATTCCGGAAGTCTTACATAAACACGTTCAATACGGTTTTTATCCATACGATCAATGCGCAGGAGCACATTTTCGTCTGTAATTACGATTTCATTTTTTTCCGGAAGATGATCCAGAAGTTCCAGGCAATAACCGCCCATTGTGTCGTAATCATCGGAAGTAAAGTGAACACCTAAGGCATCACTGACATCTTCGAGATTGGCAGAACCTAATACATAGTATTCCCGTTCGTTGATTGCTACGATGTCGTCTTCCTCATCCGCATCATACTCGTCGCGGATCTCACCGACAATTTCCTCTAACAGATCTTCTAAGGTAATCAGTCCGGCAGTCACACCGTACTCATCCAGAACGATAGCAAGAGAAATAGAGGATTTGCGCATTTCCAAAAACAAATCTGCAGTGTTCTTATGTTCATATGTAAAATATGGTTCACGAAGCATGTTGCGTACAGAAAAATCTTCGGTATCATTTTGCAGAAGAAAATCTTTCATATTGATGATTCCGATTACATTGTCCGTAGAATCCTCGTAGACAGGAATACGCGTAAACATATCCTCGCGAAATACGTCGAGTACTTCCTGATAGGTTGCGTCCACCTGAACAAATGTCATATCAATACGTGGAACCATGACCTCTTTGGCCTCGGCATCGCCAAAATCGAACAGATTATGAATCATATCACGTTCTTCATTTTCGATGACACCAGTCTCCTGACTGACATCTACAATGGTGCGAAGCTCTTCCTCGGTCATCTGTGCATTTGCATCGTTTGGATTGATGCGAAGCAGAAACAAAAGACCTAAGGACAGTTTATTGACTACAAAAATGACAGGGGTCAGAATTTTCATCAGAAAACCGATAGCTCCGGCAATATGCAGTGCCAGTTGGTTGGCTTTGATTGTTGCCATCGTCTTTGGTGTGACTTCACCGAAAATTAAAATCAAAAGCGTCAGAATACCGGTTGCAATACCGGCACCGAAACTTCCGAAATACTTGATTGCAAGTGAAGTTGCAAGCGAAGAAGCCGAAAGATTGACAATATTATTTCCAATCAGAATTGCGGAGAGCATCTTTCCGGAATCGTCCGTAACGCGCAGAACCCTGTCTGCCCGTTTATCTCCGGATTCAGCCAGGGTACGCATACGTATTTTGTTAACCGTTGTTAAAGCGGTCTCTGCCGAAGAAAAGAAGGCAGAGAGCATTAAAAGTACAACTAAAAATATTAATTTTGGTATATCACTGGGGCCCAATAAAATTCACCTCATATATTTTCTATAAATTTCTACAGAATCAATTTAGTTATCATCGGAACTGTAGTTTGGAGCTTCTTTCGTGATGTGAATATCGTGTGGATGACTCTCACGAAGAGATGCTGCTGTAATCTTAACAAACTTTCCGTTCTCTTTCAAGGTCTCGATGTCAGCACATCCGCAGTACCCCATACCGGAGCGGATACCGCCGATCAGCTGGAATACAGTATCTTCAAGTGTTCCCTTGTAAGCAACACGTCCTTCGACACCTTCTGGAACCAGCTTCTTTGCACCTTCCTGGAAGTAACGGTCCTTGCTTCCGTTTTCCATGGCTGCAATAGATCCCATACCACGGTATACTTTGTATTTTCTTCCCTGGAATAACTCGAATGTACCAGGTGCTTCGTCACAACCTGCGAACATAGATCCCATCATACATACATTTGCACCGGCAGCTAATGCCTTTGTCATATCACCGGAGTATTTGATACCACCGTCTGCGATGACAGGGATGCCGTATTCTTTGGCAACAGCATAGCAGTCCATGATTGCAGAAATCTGTGGAACACCGATACCTGCAACGATACGTGTCGTACAGATAGAACCAGGTCCGATACCGACTTTGACAGCGTCAGCACCAGCCTCGATGAGTGCTTTTGCAGCAGCACCGGTAGCGATGTTTCCCGCGATAACCTGCAAATTCGGATATTTTGCTTTGATTTTTTTGACTGCCTCAAGGATATTCTTGGAATGTCCGTGCGCAGAGTCTACAACGATTACGTCAACATGTGCATTAACCAGTGCGTCGACACGTTCCATCATATTGCCTGTGATACCAACACCGGCACCGCAGAGAAGACGTCCCTGCTCATCTTTTGCTGACTGTGGATATTTGATCTGTTTCTCAATATCTTTGATTGTGATCAGTCCCTTGAGGTTGAAATCTTTATCAACGATCGGAAGCTTTTCTTTTCTTGCTTTTGCAAGGATTTTTTTAGCCTCTTCAAGAGTAATTCCTTCCGGAGCTGTGATCAGATTCTCAGAAGTCATGGACTCACTGATCTTTTTGCTGAAGTCTGTCTCGAATTTTAAATCACGGTTGGTGATAATTCCGACAAGACGGCCGTCCTTTGTGATCGGGACACCGGAAATACGGAATTTTGCCATCAGATTGTCAGCATCTGCAAGTGTATGATCCGGGGATAAGAAAAACGGGTCTGTAATAACACCGTTCTCAGAACGCTTTACCTTATCGACCTCGTCCGCCTGTGCTTCAATTGACATATTTTTGTGGATAATACCGATACCACCCTGTCTTGCCATTGCAATTGCCATCTTGGATTCTGTGACAGTATCCATTGCTGCACTCATCATAGGAATGTTTAAGACAATCTTCTTGGTAAGATGTGTCTTTAAATTGATCATGTTTGGTGTGACCTCAGAATACTGAGGTACCAGAAGAACGTCATCAAATGTAATTCCTTCGCCGATAATAGTACCCATTTCCTAATTTCCTCGCTTTCTTCTTTGTATGTAATTATAATTGTATTAACATTAGCAAAATAACGAAATGGTGTCAAGGGATGCAAAGTGCATTATTTCTTATAAAATAGCGGTCGTTTTCTTATAAATAAAAATAGGAAAATCTTTCATTCACAAATCCAAAAATATGTGTTATCATTTTAATTATATATGGATATTTTTTAATGCAGGGCAAGGGAGCCACACTTAGGACTTTCTATGCCCTTTTTAAAAATGTATCAAGTTTGCGAAGAAAACTTGATATGTAGCGTCAGCCCCCGCCGAAGGCGACTTTAAATGGGCTGATGTTCAAAATGTATCAAGTTTGCGGAGAAAACTTGATATGTAGCAGAAGGAGAAAATAATGGAGTTTCGACCATGTATTGACATTCACAATGGAAAAGTCAAACAGATTGTTGGCAGTTCCTTAAAAGACCAGGGCGATTTCGCAACAGAAAATTTTGTTTCTGAGCAGGATGCTGCATTTTATGCAAGACTCTATCAGAGTCAGAACATCCGGGGGGGACACATTATTTTGCTGAATCCGAAGCAGAGCGAATTTTATGAAGCAACAAAGGCGCAGGCGATAAAAGCACTTGGTGCATATCCGGGGGGCCTTCAGATAGGCGGTGGAATCAATGCGGAAAATGCCGCGGAATTTATTGAAGCAGGCGCACAGGCAGTCATTGTTACTTCCTACGTATTTAAAGATGGCTGTGTCAATTATGAAAATTTAGACAAAATAAAGAAAGCCGTTGGTAAGGAGCATCTGGTTTTGGATCTTTCCTGCCGTTACCGCAGTGAGCCGGGGAAGGACAGCGGATATTATATTGTAACTGACCGCTGGCAGAAATATACCGATGAGATGGTGACGCCGGAGCTTTTGGATGAATTATCCGGATATTGTGTGGAATTTTTAGTGCATGCAGTAGATGTGGAAGGAAAAGCAAATGGAATCGAGAAGCCTCTGGCAAAACTTCTGGGTGACTGGGGTAAAATTCCGATTACATATGCCGGCGGAGTGCACAGCTTTGAAGATTTAAAGGAACTGGCAGACCTTGGAAGTAATCATCTGAATGTTACAATAGGAAGTGCGTTGGATATTTTCGGGGGCACGATGCCGTATCAGAAAGTATTGCAGGAAATTTCAGATTTAAATAAAAAACTGTAATTTATATAAGGTTCAGTGAAAGGAGAACAATCATGAGCAATTATACAAAGGAAGATATCTTCCGTATGGTAGAGGAAGAGGATGTCGAGTTTATCCGCCTTCAGTTTACGGATATTTTTGGTACTTTAAAGAATGTAGCAATCACATCCAGTCAGCTGGAAAAAGCGCTGGATAATAAGTGCATGTTTGATGGATCTTCAATCGAGGGATTTGTACGCATCGAGGAATCGGATATGTATCTGTATCCGGATCTGGATACATTTACGATTTTCCCGTGGAGACCGCAGCAGGGAAAAGTCGCAAGAATTATCTGCGATGTTTACTGCGCAGATGGTACACCGTTTGAAGGAGATCCGCGTTACATATTAAAGAAGCAGATCGCGAAAGCTGCTGAGATGGGATACACATTCAATGTCGGACCGGAGTGTGAGTTTTTCCTGTTCCATCAGGATGAGAATGGACAGCCGACGACGATCACACATGAAAAAGCAGGCTATTTTGATCTTGGTCCGGTAGACTTAGGAGAAAATGCCAGACGTGACATGGTACTAACGCTCGAAGATATGGGATTTGAAATCGAGGCCTCCCATCACGAAGTGGCACCGGCACAGCATGAAATCGATTTTAAGTATGATGAGGCTATGGTGACAGCGGACAACATTATGACCTTTAAACTTGCAGTAAAGACTATCGCAAAGCGCCATGGATTGTTTGCAAGTTTTATGCCAAAGCCAAAATTCGGAATCAATGGTTCCGGTATGCACATTAATATGTCATTATCCAAAGACGGTCACAATATTTTTGATGATGCGCAGGGTGAATTGAGATTGAGCAAAGAGGCATATTATTTCATCGGCGGAATCATGAAACATATGAAAGGGGTCACAGCAATCATGAATCCTCTTGTAAATTCTTACAAGAGACTCGTTCCGGGGTATGAGGCACCTTGTTATATCGCATGGTCTGCGACGAACCGCAGCCCTCTCATTCGTATTCCGGCAAGCCGTGGCGAAGGAACCCGTGTGGAACTCAGAAGCCCGGATCCGGCAGCAAATCCATATCTTGCACTTGCGGTATGTCTTGCTGCGGGATTAGACGGCATCGAAAACAAAATCGAGCCACCGGCAGAAGTACCGGAGAATGTATACGAGCTCAGTGAAGAGGAGAAAGAAAGCCGTGGTATCGAGTCGATTCCGGCAGATCTGCATGCTGCACTCAAAGAGTTAAAGAAAGATACCTTTGTTCAGGAAGTGTTGGGCAAACATATTACAGGTAAGTATCTCGAAGCAAAAGAAGAGGAGTGGATGCAGTACCGGACACAGGTTACCGCATGGGAAATCGAAGAATATCTGTATAAGATATAAAAAGATTTTATTCTAAAGATACGGGTGATCGACACAGTGAGTAATATAGTAATTGCATTTCCAAAGCAGGAAGTGGCACAGAATGTAAAAAAAATATTGTCACAAAGCGGATACAGTGTGCAGGCAGTTTGCACGACCGGGGCGCAGGCGCTGAACAGTATTAATAATTTAGAGAGTGGTATTTTGATCTGTGGTTGTCGCTTTATTGATATGATGTATACGGAGATTTACGAGTATCTTCCGCCGGAATTCCAGATGCTTCTGATTGCGTCGGCAAGTTCCATCCAGGAGCGTGAAATCAGTAATGTTGTCAGTCTGGTATTGCCGATGAAAGTGCATGAATTGTTGCAGACGGTGGAGATGATGGAGGGAGAAATCCGCCGCAGACGTAAACGCATGCGGCAGCGTCCGAAGGTACGCTCCGGGGAGGATCAGAAAGTCATCCAGAAAGCCAAGGAGCTTCTGATGGAACGAAACGGATTTTCGGAGGAAGAAGCACACCGCTATATCCAGAAACGAAGTATGGATAACGGAACGGAGCTTGTGGAAGTATCCCAGATGATATTAAGTCTGATGCAGGAGGGGTAGATTACGGATCAAGTAGGGCATAAGGCATCCGCCCTAAAGGGTCCCTCCTTATGACAAGTGTCAAAGCACTTTACAGCATCGGGCGAAAATGCTAAACTTAATCAACAGAGTGAGTAAAAATTAAAGGAAAGACGATAGAAAGAGAGGAACAAAAATGTTTCATATTAATGAAAATTATCAGAAGCTGCCAGGCAGCTATCTGTTCAGTACCATCGGAAAGAAGGTAAATGCATATCAGGAGGCAAATCCGGACAAAGAAATCATCCGTCTTGGTATCGGTGACGTTACACAGCCGATCGCACCGGCAATTATCGAGGCTATGCACAAAGCAGTTGATGAGATGGGACATGCAGAGACATTCCATGGTTATGCACCGGATCTTGGATACGCATTTTTAAGAAAAGCAATCGTAGACAATGATTACAAAGCAAAGGGATGTGATATCTCTGAGGATGAAATTTTCGTATCCGACGGAGCAAAGAGTGATTCCGCAAATATTCAGGAGATTTTTGCACAGAATAACCGTATCGCAGTATGCGATCCTGTTTATCCGGTATATGTAGATTCCAATGTTATGGCAGGAAGAACAGGTACTTATGATAAGGCAACAGAGACATGGAGCGATGTAATTTATATGCCATGTACTGCTGCAAACAATTTTGTGCCGGAATTTCCAAAGGAGACACCGGACATCATTTACTTATGTCTTCCAAACAACCCGACCGGAACAACCCTTACAAAGGATCAGTTACAGGAATGGGTAGATTACGCAAACAAGAATGGTGCAGTCATCATTTATGATGCCGCATACGAGGCATACATCAGCGAAGATAATATCGCACATACCATCTACGAGTGTAAAGGTGCAAAAACCTGTGCAATTGAGCTGAGAAGTTTCTCAAAGAATGCCGGATTTACAGGTGTCCGTCTTGGATTTACTGTAGTTCCAAAGGAGCTTAAGTGTGGCGATGTGTCTTTAAATGCAATGTGGGCAAGACGTCACGGAACCAAGTTCAACGGTGCCCCATACATCGTACAGCGTGCCGGCGAGGCTGTATATTCCGATGCCGGAAAAGCACAGCTGAAGGAGCAGGTTGCATATTACATGAAGAATGCAAAGACCATCAAGGAAGGTCTTAAGGATGCCGGATATACGGTATTCGGTGGCGTGAATGCACCATACATCTGGTTAAAAACACCGGATAAGATGACTTCCTGGGAGTTCTTTGATTATCTCTTAGAGAAAGCCAACGTTGTAGGTACACCGGGATCCGGATTCGGACCAAGCGGTGAAGGATACTTCAGACTGACTGCATTCGGTAATTATGAGAATACGGTTAAGGCTTTGGATAGAATCAAGGCATTATAATTTGTTTCATTTGCTATAAACAAATCAGGTACAGTAGCCGATACTAATAATAGAAACGTAGTCAAAGGCCCGGAAACAAAAGGATTTGATCCGGCGTATATGTTCAAGGAGGATATGAGTATGAGTATGAGTGTGAATGTGACAGGTTTGGCAAGTGCACAGGCAGAGGTTTATGCATCTTATAAGACAGACACTTCTGCAAAGACAGAATCTGCTTCCAAGAAAAACGCTTCTGCGAAGGCAGATACAGCCAGCAAGACCGAAGAGAAGAACGAAAGCGGTGTCGTTTATGATAAGTCGGACAAATCTTCGGATACAGGCAAGGCAACTTATTCTGTCAACAAAATGAGCGCAGAAGATCGTGCCGCTCTGGTAAAACAGCTGAAAGCAGATCAGGAGTCCAGACAGCAGCAGCTGACCAACATCGTAAAGCAGATGATGGGACAGCAGGCAACAACGTTTGCAACTTCCGATGACAGTATGTGGAAGTTCCTTGCAAAAGGAAATTATACGGTAGATGCCCAGACAAAGGCACAGGCCCAGAAAGATATTTCGGAAGACGGATATTACGGTGTGAAGCAGACATCTGAGCGTTTATTCGACTTCGCCAGCGCATTAGCAGGTGACGATGTAGAAAAAATGAAAAAGATGCAGGCTGCTATGCAGAAGGGCTTCCAGCAGGCAACAGGTGCCTGGGGACAGAAGTTGCCAGATATTTGCCAGAAGACATTAGATGCGGCAAACAAGAAATTCGAGGAGTATTACAAATCGAAACAGACAAGCACGACAGATAAGACAGATGCTACAAACAGCACAGAGGCATAAACAAAAATCCCGGTTTGAAAAAGCCGGGATTTTTTTCTAAAAAGGAGACAGCATGAAATATAATTTTGATAAGCCGACAAACCGGAGAGGAACCGGATCATTAAAATGGGACGTGCCGGAGAATGAGCTGCCTATGTGGGTAGCAGACATGGATTTTGAAACGGTGCCGGAGGTGGTCGAAGCTTTAAAAAAACGTGTGGAACATGGAATCTTTGGCTATTCGATCATGCCGGATACATGGAGCCAGTCCTATGTGAACTGGTGGGACAAACGGCATCATATCACGTTGAATCCGGACAAACTCATTTTTACGACAGGTGTGGTTCCGGCAATCTCCAGTGCGGTGCGTAAGCTTACGACACCTGCGGAAAATGTGCTGGTGCAGACACCAACTTACAATATTTTCTTTAACTCGATCCGAAACAATGGAAGAAATATTGTGGAGAATCATCTGCTTTATGACGGCAGGGAATATCACATTGACTGGGAAACATTAGAACGTCAGCTCGCAGATCCACAGACATCCCTTTTGATACTTTGTAACCCGCATAATCCGATTGGAAAAATCTGGGACAAGGAAACACTGGCACGTATCGGAGCTTTGTGTGCAGAGAATGACGTGACGGTATTTTCGGATGAGATTCACTGTGATATAACTGCACCGGGAAAAGAGTATGTGCCATTTGCGTCGGTAAATGAACAGTGCAGACAGATCAGTGTGACTGCGATCGCACCGACAAAAACTTTTAATCTCGCAGGCATTCAGTCTGCGGCAGTTTATGCAGAAAACAAGGCATTGCATCATAAAATGTGGCGACGACTCAACACGGATGAGGTGGCAGAACCGAATGCGTTTGCCATGTGTGCCACGATTGCTGCTTTTACCTGCGGGGCAGACTGGCTGGATGAACTTAGGGTTTATATTGAAGAGAATAAAAAATATGTTACCGACTTTATCGCCAGAGAGATTCCGCAGATGAAAGTTGTTCCTTCCGAAGCAACGTATCTGATGTGGCTGGATTGTCAGGCTTACACAAAAGATTCGAATAAGCTGTATGCGTTTATCCGCAAAGAGAGTGGACTGTATCTGGCGTCCGGCAGGGAGTACGGAACGAACGGGGATGGATTCCTTCGCCTGAATGTAGCCACGACAAGAAAAAATGTGGAGGATGGTATGGAACGTCTGAAGCAGAGCATGAAGGCATGGGAACAAAAGTTAATGAAATCTTAATGGGTTTGACAATTGGAAATTAATACGAAAACCGCTACAATGTATTCATGATTAATCATAAATACGAGGTGGCGGTTTTATTATGTATAATATTTTAGTTTGTGACGATGAAAAAGATATTGTTTCGGCTCTTTCCATTTATTTAAAGAGCGACGGTTATCAGGTATATAAGGCATATAACGGAAAAGAAGCATTGGAGCTTGTGCAAAAAGGGGACATTCATCTGGTGCTCATGGATATCATGATGCCGGAGATGGACGGTATCGAGACCATGGTGAAAATCCGGGAAATTTCCAATGTTCCGGTGATTCTGCTGACAGCCAAAAGTGAGGATACCGACAAGGTGCTTGGGCTGACGGTCGGTGCAGATGATTACATTACCAAACCATTTAATCCGGTGGAATTACAGGCGAGAGTTAAATCCCAGCTGCGCCGGTATATGCAGCTTGGCAGTGCACAGCCGGTAAACACAAAACTTGTGGCCGGTGGCATTGAGATGGATGATCGTGCAAAAGAAGTGACATTGGATGGAGAACCGGTGAATCTGACGAGAACCGAGTACGATATCTTAAAACTTCTGATGGAGCATAAAGGCGAGGTCTTTTCTCCGAATCAGATTTATGAAGAAGTGTGGAATGACAGTCCTTATGGGATTGAGAACACCGTTGCAGTACATATCCGACATCTTCGTGAAAAATTAGAGTACAATCCGGCAGAGCCAAGATATTTAAAAGTAGTATGGGGCCGGGGATATAAGATGGAGGAAACAGAATGAAAAACTGGAAAGAACTCAAAAAGCAGTTCTGGGCGAAATTGATTGCGATGCTGCTTGCAATCGTCAGTGGCTTTGTATTTGTAGTGACAGCCGCGGCGACTGTGCTTTACGGAACTGTATCAGAGTTGCAGGCCAACCAGAACACGGTGGAAAAAGACATTGATATACAACTTTTGGAAAATTATGCAACGCATTTGTTCGCCGAAGGCGTAACTGGTTCTGACGGACTCGAAGAGGCAGAGTTTGACGGACTCGATGGTGGACATATTGCTTATACGGTTGTGAAAAAGCAGGATGGTGAAAAAGATATCGTTCTCTACACCAATGATGCTTCGGTGGACGCAGATTCGTGCATGGTACATCGCGAATTTGATACGAATACAAGATATGTGCTCAGTGGTCAGGAAGATTCGTTTCTTGGTATGCTGCTGGGATCTTATAATACATATGATGATTCTTCCTGGTGGATGACCAGTCTGGACCATATTGTTTATAATCAGGAAGATGGTCTGTTCTATGCAGATGCGGATGGAGATGGAGCTTACTTCCTTATGACGTCTTTTGACCATGTGATCAATGGACGAAAGAATGGTGTCGATACAGACATTTCAAGTGAAGGTACGGATGGAACCTATGGAATCGATGGGGTGGAAAGTGTTTCGTATGAATACAAAGATGTTTCCGGTGCGCCGGGATATTATGCGGATGGAGATGGAAAGAAATTAGAGCAGGAGGAAATATCTTCCTGGAACATGAAAAATGATCTGCTGCGTTTTGACAGTGGATTTGCCAGCAAGGATGAGGACTATGCACAGAAAAATGGCTTTTTGACCGTGCAGACAAAGAAATCACTTCCAAAGGACAAAATCAATATTGCAGGAGCGTATTCCATTGGCAGTGATCTGAATTTTGAATACGACGAATACAGCCTGAATAATGTGGAAACGACCAGTTACGATATTTATATGACGGCAAAAGATACGTCATCTACCAGGACACTTTTAAAGAATGGACTTGTCGATTACTTCGGACAGGGAAAGAAGCTGGCTGCATTTATCTGCAACTTTCGCCATACAAGCGGCTGGTGGGCAGCAGGCAGTGCACTGCTTTGTCTTCTTTGTTTTGTGTTCCTGATGAGTGCGGCAGGACGAAGACCTAAGGACGATGAAGTCCACATGCGCTGGATTGACCGGGTTCCGTTTGGAATTATTACCGGCGGCTGCTGTGCGCTTGTAACCTGTGGTGTGCTGTGTATTTTCGGAATGATCGGATATGCATTTGACCGATATATTACAATTTCACTTGCATTGGGGCTTGGCACATTATTTGCGGCGGCCTGCGAGTTCCTTGTGATTGGATATTTTATGAGCATCGCCGTGCGTGTAAAAACACAGAATTTCTGGAGATATACGATCTTACATTACCTGATTGCACCATTCCGTTGGGCAGGGGATGCTGCTGACAAAAAGCAGCCGACCATGAAAAAGGTGACCGTGCTGTTTGCGGTAGGATCATTGATTGAACTGTGGCTGCTTGCTATGATGGCAGACGGTGATGTCGTGATGCTGTGCATCATAATAAAGCTGGTGGAATATTTGGTCCTTCGTTATTATGTTTCCGCAATGCTTCGCATACGCGCCGGTGGCATGCGCATCGCAAACGGGGATTACAGTCAGCCAATCAACACGGAACATATGCCGCGCGGATTCCGGGAACATGCGGAAAATATCAATCATGTCGGCGAGGGCATTTCCAAAGCGGTAGATGCACGTATGAAGAGTGAGCATTTTAAGACGGAACTGATCACGAATGTATCACATGATATTAAGACACCGCTGACATCCATTATCAATTATGTCGATCTTATGAAAAAGGAAAAAGTCGACAATGAGACCGTGCAGGAATATATTGCCGTGTTAGACCGTCAGTCAGCCCGCCTGAAAAAGCTGATCGAAGATCTGATGGAGGCTTCGAAAGCTTCTACCGGAAATATTAAGGTGGAACTTGAGGCGATGGACGCAACGGTCATGCTGACACAGGTGGTCGGTGAGTTTGAGGAACGCGCAAAGAAAAATCAGCTGGATATCGTCGTGGACAGTCCGGAGCCACCGGTAAAGATAATGGCGGACGGAAGACATTTGTGGCGCGTCATTGATAATCTGATGAGCAACATCTGCAAATACGCAATGCCTGGAACACGGGTATATATTTCACTCGAGAAATTCAATGGAATGGTAATCATGACATTCCGCAATATTTCCAGGAGTCAGTTAAATATCAGCAGCGAAGAACTGATGGAGCGTTTTGTCCGGGGAGACAGTTCGAGAAATACCGAGGGAAGCGGACTTGGACTTTCCATTGCGCAGAGCCTGACGGGGCTGATGAACGGAAACTTTGCGATTCAGATCGATGGTGATCTGTTTAAGGCAATCTTAAGTTTTGAGGAGGTTTTCTAAGCGATAAACTTATTGAATGATATATATGCTTGTGCTATAATGAATCCCGAATGCAATATTTGAGTATATTCGGAGGAAAAATTCGTGAAAATAATAATTGCCGGTGATGGAAAGGTCGGCTTGTCACTGACACAGAAGCTTTCTGCGGAGGGACACGACCTGACTTTGATCGACTCGAAACAGAAGGTTCTCGATTCAAGCGTTGAGCGTTATGATGTAATGGGGGTACAGGGTAACTGTGCCTCCATGCGCGTGTTAGAGAGTGCAGATGTCCGCAAAGCGGATCTGCTGATTGCGGCTACAAGTGCAGATGAGATCAATCTTCTCTGCTGTATGACGGCCCATGGATTAAACCAGAGGATTCATACGATTGCAAGAATCCGTAATCCGGAATATGGAAAGCAGATTTTTACCATGCGTGATGTGTATTCGCTGTCACTTATGGTCAATCCGGAGAAGCAGGCAGCAAGAGAAATAGAGCGTCTTCTTCGTTATCCGGGCTTTTTGCAGCGTGAGACTTTTGCAAAAAGCCGTGTGGAAATCGTCGAGCTTCGTGTGCCGAAGGGAAGTAAATTATGTGATGTTCCCCTTATGAATCTGCAGAGCATTGTGAAATGCAAAGTCCTTGTATGTGCGGTCAGCCGTGACGGTGTTGTGGAGATTCCGGGAGGTCACTTTATTTTGCGTGAGGGAGATCATCTGTTTATTACCGCGACCAGTGATGTCCTGACGAAACTGTTGCGTAATCTTGGAATTATCACCCACAAAGCAAAGCGTGTCATTCTCTGTGGTGGTGGCCGTATCGGTTACTATCTTGCAGAACATCTTGCAAGAGATGGCGTGGCAGTACAGCTGATCGAGCAGGATGAAGAGCGTTGTGTGGAGCTTTCGGACAAACTGCCACAGGGCGTCTGTGTCATCCATGGAGATGCCAGCAGTCAGTTCCTGTTAGAGAGCGAGGGAATTCATGACTGTGATGCGGTAGTGACGATGACCGGACTGGATGAGATGAATATGATCATCTCTTTGTATGCACAGACATGTGGGGTTCCGCAGGTGATTACCAAGGTCGGACATATGGAGAACAGCAGCATTCATGACAGTTTGGGACTAGGCAGTGTCATCTGTCCGAAGGAACTGTGCTGTAATAATATTGTACAGTATGTGCGTGCTATGCAGAATACGACAGGTGCAGCACTGACACTTCACAATATTGCGGAGGGACAGGCGGAAGCACTGGAATTTGTTGTAGATGCAAATACCCGTTATATTGGAGAACCACTGCGTAATGTCAGGATTCGTCCGAACATTCTGATCGCATGCATCAGCCATGGAAGTAAGACGGAGATTCCGAATGGTGATTCGGTTTATGAAGAGGGGAATTCCATGATTATTGTTGCAAAAGGAGATATGACACTTTTGCGGTTAAACGATATTTTTGAGTGAGGACATTATGAATTATAAAATGATGGGAAAATTCATTTCCCAGATTCTTTTTGTGGAGGCAGCATTTATGCTGCCTGCCTTGTTACTGAGTATAGTTTATGGAGAGCAATCCGCAGTCCGCGGATTTATAGGTGCGATTATTATCACATTGATCGTAGCAGCAATTATGTATGTACTCTGCAGAAATGCGGTAAAGCGTTTTTATGCACGGGAAGGACTCGTATGTGTGGGAATGAGCTGGATCGCGTTAAGTATTATGGGATGCCTGCCGTTTTTTATTTCGCGGGAAATCCCGGATTTTCTGGATGCGCTGTTTGAAATCGTATCCGGATTTACGACAACGGGATCATCTATTTTAACGGATGTGGAAGCTTTGTCTCATGGACTTTTATATTGGAGAAGTTTCAGTCACTGGTTAGGCGGTATGGGTGTGCTTGTATTTTTACTTGCTGTCGTTCCGAGAGATCGTGGAGGAAGCGGATTTACGTTGCATATTCTCCGCGCAGAAAGCCCGGGACCAAATGTTGGAAAACTGGTTCCGAAGATGCATACGACTGCGCGCATTTTATATGTGATCTATGTGTTGCTTACAATCATTAATATTGTTTTTCTGTTATTCGGTGGAATGCCTGTATTTGAGGCTGTATGTACAGCGATGGGTACGGCAGGTACCGGTGGATTCGGTATCAAAAATGACAGTATGGCAAGTTACAGCCCGTATATTCAGAATGTCTGTACGGTCTTTATGTTATTGTTTGGTGTGAATTTCAGTTGTTATTATCTGCTTTTGGTCCGCCATTTTAAGACCGTGTTCAAAGATCAGGAACTTCGCATGTATATTGCAATCGTATTAGGTTCCATTGTTTTGATCACATGGAATCTTCACGGATTTTATTCAACACTTGGTGAGACCGTGCGGCATGCGGCTTTCCAGGTTGCAACCGTTATCACAACAACAGGATTTGCGACGACGGACTTTGATCTGTGGCCGAGCTTTTCAAAAGGTATCCTGCTGGCGCTGATGTTTCTAGGCGCCTGCGCGGGAAGTACCGGCGGTGGATTGAAAATCGGCCGTACATTGTTGCTTTTGAAAAATCTGCGCAGAAAAACACGACGTATTTTAAACCCGAAGAGGGTGGAAGTTGTGCGTGTCAACGGACAGAAAGTCAGTGAATCGGTATTGGAGAACACCAATACGTATCTGATCGCATATGTTGTAATCGTCCTTGGAAGTTTCCTGTTGATTTCCATTGATAACTTGTCGATGATGACGAATTTTTCCGCAGTTGTTGCGTGCTTTAATAATATCGGACCGGGATTTGATGCGGTGGGACCGACCTGTAATTTTTCGGTATTCTCCGGATTTTCCAAGGTGGTGTTGATCTTTGATATGCTGGCAGGCCGATTGGAAATCTTCCCGATTCTGATTCTGGCAAGCAAGAGTACCTGGAGTAGAAAATAATAATTGGGGTGAATGATATGGCAGGTAAAGTATATCTGGTTGGAGCAGGTCCGGGAGATCCCGGACTTGTTACCGTAAAAGGACTTGAACTGATTCAAAAAGCAGACTGTATTGTATATGACCGGCTCTCGGCACCGGAGCTACTTTCCTACGCAAAAGAGGACTGTGAGTTTATTTATGTAGGAAAAGCAGATCGGCATCACACGCTTTTGCAGGAAGAAATCAATGAACTTCTGGTTACGAAGGCAAAGGAATATGCCTGCGTGGTCCGTTTAAAAGGCGGAGATGTCTATGTATTCGGAAGAGGCGGCGAGGAAGGGGCTTATCTTCGGGATCACGGCATTAAATTTGGTGTGGTTCCGGGCATCAGTTCGGCAATCGCGGGGGCTGCCTATGCAGGAATTCCTGTGACACATCGTGGGCTTGCAACTTCTTTCCGGGTGATTACCGCACACAACCGGCTGGATCAGACGACAGATATGGATTTTGCCTCCATGCTGGATGAGAAGGAGACACTTATTTTTTTGATGGGCTTAAGCAAAGTCGGTGAGATTGCAGAAGGTCTCATACAGGCAGGTCGTTCCCCGATGACTCCGGCAGCAGTGATTTCGCATGCGACGACAAGCGAACAGCGAACCTGTGTCGGCATTTTACAGGATATTGAAAGACGCGTTGCGGATGCGGTACTCACTTCACCGGCGATGATCGTCATCGGTGATGTGGTACGTCTGCGCGAACAGCTGCAGTTTTTTGAAAATCAGCTGCTTTGGGGAAAACGTTATCTCGTTCCGAAAATCGGAAGAAAACCATCTCGTCTTGCAGCATTGTTGCGTGCGCAGGGCGCTTTCGTGCAGGAAGTGACCGTTGGTGAGATCGCAGGAATTCATGCATTGTACGGAGCGGCGGAACTGGCAGACGTGGATATGTTTTTATTTACAAGCCAGAATGGCGTGGATTGCTTTATGGATAATGTATTTGCCTCGAAGCTGGATGCGCGTGCACTTGGAAATGCAAAGATTGCGGCAATCGGAAGCAAGACAGCGGAGCGTTTAAAGAACTATGGGCTGCGTGCAGATTTTGTGCCGGACCAGTATCATTCGGATGCACTTGTGCCACAATTGAAAGAATATATGCAATATACATTTGGCAATGACCCGTTTCATTCGGTATCAGTGTGGTATCCGACGGCGAAGAATGCGGATGATATCCTGATGGATGATCTTGTGGAAATCTGCCAGTGCGGCAGACTGAATGTATATGAGAATAAAGCATGTACATGGAATTTACAAGATGGATTTTCCGGTTATGACGGCATTCTCTTTACCTGCGCATCATCGGCAGAGCGTTTGTTTGGTGATGTATCGCGGCAGGAAATAAAAGAACTAGAAAAAAGTACCCGGCTTTATGCAATCGGACCAAAAAGCAGGGAAGCATTGGAAAAAGCAGGCGCTTCCTATGTCGTGGAGGCGTCGAAAAATACGTATGAGGGACTGTTTCATGCAGTATTGGAAGAAGGTGTCTTATGACCTATGCCAATATCATCGTAGATATTTCTCTTGATAAGCTGGATAAAACGTTTCAGTATGCGATTCCGCCGGAGTTGCAGGAGCAGATTCATCCGGGCGTACAGGTGGATATTCCGTTTGGAAAACGCACGTTGACCGGATATGTGGTGGAAGTGACGGAAGAACCGGAATTTGATGTGGATAAAATCCGTCCTCTCATAGGGATTCATGAAGGAAGTGTGCCGATGGAATCCCAGCTGATCGAGATGGCGGCATGGATTCGGAAAAACTATGGTTCAACAATGAATCAGGCATTGAAAACGGTTCTTCCAATCAAAAAACAGACCAGACATGTAGAGCATAAAACCGTAAAGCTGCTTCTCGATGAGACGCAGGCACAGCAGAAACTTGCCCTGTTTGAGAGTAAACATTATAAAGCGAAAGCCCGTCTGCTGCGGGAACTGATCGCACAAAAAGAAATTGATTATACTATGATCACACAGAAACTGAATGTGTCGGCAGCTACGATCCGCAATCTGCAGGAACAGCAGATTCTGCAGATTGAGACAACAACCTGTTACCGGAATCCGGTGCAGCATCTGACACAGGAAGGGTATCATCTGACGCTCAACGAAAATCAGAAACAGGTCGTGGATCAGATCACAGAGGATATGGACAGTGGACATCCGAAAACATATCTTTTGAAAGGTGTGACCGGAAGCGGCAAGACAGAAGTGTACATGGAACTGATTGCACATATTCTTGCAGCGGGCAGACAGGCAATTGTACTGATTCCGGAGATTGCACTGACCTATCAGACAGTGATGCGTTTTTACAACCGTTTTGGTGACCGTGTTTCGATTATGAACTCGCGTCTTTCCCAGGGAGAACGTTACGACCAGTATGAACGTGCAAAAGCCGGGGAGATCGACATTATGATCGGTCCCCGCTCGGCGCTTTTTACTCCGTTTGAAAGACTTGGACTGATCATCATTGACGAGGAACATGAAAATTCCTACAAAAGTGAGACATCGCCACGTTATCATGCCAGAGAAGTGGCAATCGAACGCGCCCGGATGAATCAAGCAACGGTCGTGCTTGGTTCCGCTACGCCGTCCATAGACAGTTATTACATGGCACAAACGGGCAGATACCAGCTGCTTGAAATGACACAGCGCGTAAAAAACCAGGCGCTTCCAACCTGTGAAGTGGTAGATTTACGACAGGAATTGCGGGATGGAAACCGTTCCATTTTAAGCAAGCGATTGCAGGAACTTATGGAGGACCGTCTGGAAAAGAAGCAGCAGACGATGCTTTTTTTGAATCGAAGAGGTGTTTCCGGATTTATTTCATGCAGAGCTTGCGGATATGTGGTAAAATGTCCTCATTGCGATGTATCTTTAAGCCAGCATGCAGGTGGCAGAATGGTCTGTCATTATTGTGGATATGAAGAAAGACAGCCGAAAGTCTGTCCTTCCTGTGGAAGCAAATATCTCGGTGGATTTAAAGCGGGAACGCAGAAAATCGAGATGCTCGTAAAACAGAGATTTCCGCAGGCGCGGGTGCTGCGTATGGATTTTGATACGACCCGCACCAAAGATTCCTATGAGAAAATTCTGCAGGCGTTTGCCAGCCAGGAGGCAGATATTCTCATCGGAACACAGATGATTGTAAAAGGACACGATTTTCCAAATGTCACGCTTGTCGGTGTCCTTGCGGCAGATATGTCACTGCATGTGGCAGATTATCATGCGGCGGAGCGGACGTTTCAGCTTTTGACACAGGCGGTGGGACGTGCGGGACGAGGACAGCTGCCGGGGCAGGCGGTTATCCAGACTTATGACCCGGAGCATTTTGCCATTCAGACGGCAAAGGCGCAGGATTACGAGTCTTTTTATCAGCATGAGATTGTGTACCGCAAAATGATGCACTATCCGCCGATCTGGAATATGCTGCTGGTACACTGCATGGGGAAAAATGAGCAGATCACGCAGCAGACTGCGCAGCTTATGGCAGACAAATTACAGTCTGCGATCAAAAGAAGCAACAGACCGGTGCTCCTTGTCGGACCGGCCGATGCGACGATCGCAAAAGTAAATGATATATACCGCAAAGTTTTGTATATGAAAGCAGCGGACTACCAGACACTCGTGGCACTCAAGGATGCATTAGAGCAGTTTGGAAAGAAGACGAACGCGTTTTCAAACGTAACTATTCAATTTGATTTCAACCCGTCAAGTGGTTTTTAGGAGGTAAAAGATGGCACTTAGAACAATTCGCGTACAGGGAGATCCGATTTTGAACAAGGTATGCAGACCAATCACAGAGGTTACACCAAAGATCCGTACTTTAGCAGAGGACATGATCGAGACCATGTATGAGGCAAACGGTGTAGGACTTGCAGCACCGCAGGTTGGCATTTTAAAGAGAATCGTAGTCATTGATGTAGGAGACGGACAGGGACCATATGTGATGATCAATCCGGAAATTCTGGAATCTTCCGGAGAGCAGACCGGTGATGAAGGCTGCTTGAGTGTTCCGGGAAAAGCAGGTCAGGTGACACGGCCAAATTATGTAAAGACAAAATATTATGATCTGGATATGCAGGAGCATATTGTGGAAGGAACCGAGCTGTTTGCACGCTGTATGTGTCATGAATTTGAACACCTTGACGGACATCTTTATGTGGAAAGAGTCGAAGGTGAACTCCATGATGTTGTATATGAAGAAGAGGATGATGAATAATATATGAGAGTAGTATTTATGGGTACACCGGATTTTTCGGTGGGTGTATTAGAAGAAATCATTCGCGCAGGCCATGAAGTGGTTCTTGCAGTGACACAGCCGGATAAGCCGAAGGGAAGAGGCAATGCCATGCAGTTTCCACCGGTCAAGGAGTGCGCACTTTCCCACGGAATTGAAGTGTTTCAGCCAAAGAAGATCCGTGAGGATGCGAATGTAGAATATCTTAAAAAATTTGATGCGGATATTTTTATTGTTGTGGCATTTGGACAGATCCTTACGAAAAATATTCTGGATATGCCAAAATATGGTTGTGTGAATGTTCATGCATCACTTCTTCCGAAGTATCGTGGCGCGGCACCGATTCAGTGGGCCGTGATCAACGGAGATGCCATCACAGGTGTTACAACGATGCGTATGGATACCGGCATTGACACCGGTGATATGATCGCAAAACGCGAAGTGCGTATTGCGGAGGATGAGACAGGTGGAAGCCTGTTTGATAAATTGGCGGAAGTCGGGGCAAAATTATGTGTGGAGACCATGGACATGCTTGAAAAAGGCACTGCACAGTTCACTCCGCAGAACAATGATGCGAGTACACATACTTCAAAGATCACAAAAGAACTTGGAAATATCGACTGGAAAAAGCCGGCGGTGGAAATCGAGCGTCTGATCCGTGGATTAAATCCGTGGCCGAGCGCGTATACGCACCTGGATGATAAAGCTTTCAAAATCTGGAAAGCAAAGGTAGTAGATGAAGCAAATGATTATGAACCGGGCTGCATTGTGAAAGCATCAAAAAATGAATTGATCGTACAGACCGGGGATGGACAACTGGCATTGCTTGAAGTGCAGCTTGCTGGAAAGAAACGCATGGATGCAGGTGCATTTATGCGCGGTTACACAGTGGAAGAGGGCACATTTTTTCGCCAGTAGGAAGGAGTAGCCATGTATTTATATTGGGATAGCACATACATTCTTGTCATTATCGGTGCAATCATCTGTATGATTGCGTCTGCAAAGGTAAAGACCACATTCAATAAATATTCGCAGTATCGCAGTATGTCAGGAATGACCGGTGCACAGGCAGCACAGCGCATTCTGAATGCGGCAGGAATTTATGATGTGGAGGTGCGCCATGTATCTGGCAGCCTGACCGATCATTATAATCCATCGAATAAAACATTGAATCTTTCGGATACGGTTTGCAATTCTACTTCGGTTGCAGCCGTCGGAGTTGCAGCACATGAGTGCGGACATGCGATTCAGCATGCGAGAGGATATGTGCCGCTTCGCCTTCGTTCTGCGTTTGTTCCAATTGCAAACTTTGGTTCTGCACTGGCATGGCCGGTGATTATCATTGGTGCGTTGATAAACAGCCGCTCTTCGATGATGATCATTAATCTGGGAATTTTATTATTCTCGTTTGCAGTAATCTTTCAGATCATTACCCTTCCGGTCGAGTTTGATGCATCCCGCAGAGCAATGATGATGCTGCGTGAGCAGGGAATTCTCGGCGAACAGGAACTTGGATATACAAGAAAAGTCCTGACTGCAGCGGCGCTGACTTATGTGGCAAGTGCAGCAGCGGCAATTTTACAGCTGCTTCGAATTATTTTACTTTTTGGAGGAAGAGACCGTGACTAATACCGTCAATACCAGAGCACTTGTCTTAGAAATGCTGATGGCCATCAACGAGGATGGACAATACAGTCATCTGGTGCTTCGAGATGTGCTTGACAAATATCAGTATCTGTCAAAGCAGGAACGCGCATTTCTGACAAGGCTGACCGAGGGAACGGTGGAAAAGCAGATCACCTTAGATTATGTGATCGACCATTTTTCAAAGACAAAGGTGCGAAAGATGAAACCATTGATTCGCAACCTTATGCGGCTGAGTGTTTACCAGATCATGTATATGGATGGCGTACCGGATTCTGCCGTGTGTAATGAAGCAGTAAAACTGGCGAGAAAACGCGGATTTTCCGGTCTGTCAGGCTTCGTCAATGGCGTGCTTCGAAGCATTGCCAGAGAGTGGAAAACGGTCGGATTTCCAAATGCCAGTGTCTGCTATTCGGTTCCGGAATGGATTGTAAATACGTGGCAGAAAGATTATGGTAAGGAACGGACGACACAGATTCTGGAGGCACTTTCCACAGAAGCAAAACTTACCGTTCGCACCAATTTACAAAAATGTACGCCACAGGAACTGAAAAAAAGACTGGAAGAGGAAGGCGTTACCGTAACGGAAGTGCCGGAAATTCCATATGCTTTTGCTTTGTCAGGGCTTGATTACTTATCAGGACTTGAGAGCTTTCGGGATGGATGGTTCTATGTGCAGGATGTCAGCTCCATGATGGTAGCGGTCACCGCAGATCCAAAGCCGGGGAACTATGTGATCGATGTCTGTGCGGCGCCGGGTGGAAAAAGCACACATATGGCGGAACTGTTAGATGGCACAGGTATGGTAGAGGCTAGAGATCTGACCGAATATAAAGTCGGACTCATTGAGGAGAATATTATGCGTACCGGTCTGCATAATATAAAGGCAGTACAGATGGATGCCACGGTACTGGATGAGGCATCCATAGAAAAAGCAGATGTTCTTGTGTGTGATCTGCCTTGTTCCGGTCTGGGTGTCATGGGAAGAAAGACGGATATCCGTTACAAAATGACAGAGGAAAAAGCACACGAACTGGCACAATTACAGCAGAAAATCTTAGAAACAGTATGTGCCTATGTAAAGCCGGGCGGAACCATGGTATACAGTACCTGCACGATTCATCGGGAGGAAAATGAAGAGAACGTGGAGACGTTTTTACAGAAACATACGGACTTTTCACTGGTATCTGAAAAACAGATGTATCCCGGCGAGGTGGGAAGTGATGGATTTTTCCTCGCAAAGATGGTAAGGAGCATGCATGGATAATAAGATTGATATTAAGTCCCTCAATTTGGAAGAACTGACAGGATTTATTGTGAAAAATGGCGAGAAGGCATTTCGTGCAAAACAGGTATATCAGTGGCTGCACGTAAAGCAGGTGGATACTTTTGATGAGATGACGAATCTCTCGAAAGCATTCCGGGAAAAATTAGAACAGTTATGTTACATAACAGATCTTCATCAGGAGGCAGTACAGATTTCAAAAATTGACGGAACAAGAAAGTATCTGTTTCTTTTGGAAGATGGCAATGTTATAGAGAGTGTGCTGATGCGCTACAAACATGGCAATTCGGTGTGCATCTCTTCGCAGGTGGGCTGTCGTATGGGCTGCCGTTTCTGTGCCTCGACCCTGGATGGACTGGTGCGAGGACTTAAGCCGTCGGAAATGTTAGACCAGATTTATAAGATTGGAAAGGACATTGGGGAACGGATTTCCAACGTTGTTGTAATGGGAACGGGTGAGCCGATGGATAACTTTGATAATCTTCTGAAATTTATTGAATTGCTCACAGATGAAAACGGGCTGAACATCAGCCAGAGAAACCTCACCGTATCTACTTGTGGTATCGTGCCGAGGATGCGGGAACTGGCGGACCGGCAGCTTGCAATCACACTGGCATTGTCACTGCACGCATCCAACCAGCAGAAACGTCTTGAACTTATGCCGGTTGCCAATAAATATGACATTCATGAGGTGATAGATGCCTGTCGCTATTATTTTGAAAAAACAGGGCGCAGGGTTACGTTTGAGTACAGTCTGGTGGGTGGTGTCAATGATACCGATGAGGATGCCAGGGAACTTTCACGGCTGATTCACGGCATGAATTGTCATGTAAATCTCATTCCGGTCAACCCGATCAAAGAACGCAATTATGTGCAGTCGAATGCGGCTGTGATCGCGGCCTTTAAAAATAAACTTGAAAAAAACGGAATAAATGTTACTATAAGAAGGGAAATGGGCAGGGATATTGATGGAGCCTGCGGACAGTTACGCAAGCGATATATCACTTCCAAAGAGGGATAGCATTTGATTTTACAGCAAGAAAGGATAAAGCGGATGAAGACGTATTCCATAACGGATACCGGCGCCTTGCGGGAAATGAATCAGGATTATTTTTTCGCATCGGATGACCCAGTTGGTAATCTGCCGAATTTGTATATTGTGGCAGATGGTATGGGTGGCCATAAGGCTGGCGACTATGCGTCGCGGTACACTACGCAGCGTGTGGTAGCGTCCGTATCCAGAGACCCGGGGGAGGAACCGGTTTCAATTATAAAAGAGGCAATAAACACAGCCAACAAAATTTTAATTGAAGAAGCAGCAGAAGATGAGTCGAAACAAGGTATGGGTACGACTCTTGTTGTTGCGACAATTATCGATGGAAAGCTTTATGTTGCCAATGTCGGTGACAGCCGGCTTTATATTGTAAATGACAATATCCGTCAGGTGACCAGAGATCATTCACTGGTAGCGGAGATGGTAAGGCTGGGCGAAGTTGATGTGGCGGCGGCCAGGGAGCATCCGGATAAAAACATCATTACCCGGGCAATTGGTGCGAAAGAAAATGTAGAAGCAGATTTCTTTGAAGTGGAATTACAGGAAGGTGACCGCATTGTAATCTGCACCGATGGTCTGACCAATATGGTGGAGGATGAAGTGATCCGCAATATTGTTTCCTGTGATATTTCGATAGAAGAAAAGACAGAACTACTGGTAAAGACTGCCAACCAGAACGGAGGCAGGGACAACATTACAGTAATGATTATAGAACCATTTATGTATGAGGTGAAAGCATGTTAACAGTTGGTACGTATTTAGCAGATAGATATGAAATTGTAAGTAAGATCGGTGCAGGCGGAATGTCCGATGTATACAAGGCAAAAGATCATGTGCTGGGACGATTTGTCGCAATCAAAGTATTGCGCACAGAATTTTCCGAAGACCGCACATTTGTAGCAAAATTCCGTACAGAAGCACAGTCCGCAGCAGGACTTGAGCATCCGAATATTGTAAATATATATGACGTAGGAAGCGAAGAGGGCCTTTATTTCATCGTTATGGAGTATGTAGAGGGCATCACACTTAAGACTTATATAGAAAAAAAGGGCCAGTTATCCTTTAAAGAATCCGTAAGTATTGCCATTCAGGTGGCACGTGGAATCGAGGCGGCCCACAACAAGCAGATTACCCATCGTGATATAAAGCCGCAGAATATTATTATTTCTACGGAAGGAAAAGTAAAGGTTACCGATTTTGGTATTGCCAGGGCAGCATCTTCCAATACGATCAGTTCTGATGTCATGGGATCCGTTCATTATTCTTCTCCAGAGCAGGCAAGAAATGGATTTGTGGATGGAAGAAGTGATATCTATTCGCTTGGTATTGTCATGTATGAGATGGTAACCGGACGTGTTCCGTTTGACGGAGATACGACGGTAGCAGTTGCCATCCAGCATCTGCAGGAGGAGATTACACCTCCGAGCACATATGCCCCAAATCTTCCAATCAGTTTAGAGAAGATTATTTTAAAATGTACACAGAAAAATCCGGACCGCCGTTATCAGACAATCGAGGATTTACTGGCAGATCTGCGAAAGTCACTGGTGAAACCAAATGAAGATTTCGTTGTGATTGCTCCGCTTGTGGACAATGGAAAGACAAAAGTTATCAGCCAGGATGAAATCAAGCAGATTAAGGAACAGAGAGCAGTAGAGGCTCCGACAGAACCTGTTCAGACGGAAACAATTCCTCCTTATGACGAAGAACCGGAAACGGAAGATGAGGACGATGCAGAAGAATCCGGACTGAATCCGAAGCTGGATAAAGCAATGACGATTATGGGCATTGTTGCATTAGCTGTTATTGTAATTGTAATTATTTATCTGATCGTAGGTGCAATGAAACTGATCAATCCGGGTAAATCGAACGAGTCACAGACAACCCAGACAGAAACACAGACAGAAAGCCAGACGGATTCTCAGGATACAGAGAAGATGATCGCCGTAGAGAATGTATGCGGACAGACAAAGGAAGAAGCACAGCAGACACTTGAGGCACAGGGACTGTATATGTTTGAAGTTGCACAGCAGAAGTCTGATCAGCCAGCAGGAACCATTCTCGAGCAGGATCCGGTAGGAGGTTCCCAGGTACTTGAAGGATCAACAGTCAATGTGATTGTTGCGGGAGATCAGAATGTAGATTATACAGATGACAACAAAGACTCTGAGACTGAAAAAGTAGTTGTACCAAGTGTGAAAGGATATTTGGAAAAAGATGCAGTCAATGCATTGAATAATGCCGGACTGAAAGTGGTAAAGAATTATCAATACAGCGACAGTGTGGATGCAGGAAAAGTTATTTCCCAGACACCGGCAGGCGGCAGCAGTGTGGACAGTGGCACGACGGTAACAATCGTTGTCAGCCAGGGACAGAAGTCTGTGAATGTATCATCCGTATTAGGAGATACAAAAGATAAGGCAAGCAACAAGCTGACAGGAGCAGGATTGAAAGTTGCAGTAAAGGAAGCATACAGTGATTCTGTTGAGGCAGGAAAAGTCATTTCCCAGAGTATTGCCGGTGGAAAGACAGTTCCGGCAGGAACGACTGTGACGATTACCGTCAGCCTTGGACCGGAGCAGGTAAGTTATAGTTTCTCAAAAACTTATGCAGCACCGGAAGGTGCGGTCAGTGCATCCTACAGCCTGACAGGAAGTGATGGAGTTTCCTACGACGGAGGGGATGAAGATGTATCCGGATCACTGACAATCTCAGCAAGTGATATGGAGTGTGCATCCGGTAAAGTAACGATTACATGGACAATTGAGACGATTGATGATGAAGGGCTTTCCGACACAACAACCAAGACAGAGACACACAGTGTAAAGTTTACAAAACAATAGGTTATATATGCAGGGTAAGATTGTAAAAGGAATTTCCGGTTTCTACTACGTACACGTAGTGGGAACCGGAATTTATGAATGTAAGGCAAAAGGTGTTTTCCGAAACCGCAAGGTAAAACCACTGGTCGGAGACAATGTGGAAATCGTAGTTCTTGATGAGGAGAAACATCTTGGAAATGTAGAGGAGATTCTTCCTCGCAAGAATGAACTGATTCGTCCGGCCGTATCAAATATCGATATGGCATTGGTGATTTTTGCAGCAGCAAAGCCAGATCCGAATTTTAATCTGCTGGACCGCTTTTTGTGTATGATGGAATATCAGAAGGTACCTGTTACGATATGCTTTAACAAATGTGATCTGGTATCGGAAGAAGAAAAGGAAAATCTGCAGAAAATTTATGCACCGGCAGGATATGATATTCTTTTTACAAGCGTAAAAACAGGAGAAAATATTGACCGGTTAAAAGCATTGCTTGCAGAAAAAACAACAACAGTGGCCGGACCATCCGGCGTGGGAAAATCCTCACTGATCAATGAATTGCAGACGGATGTGCGTATGCAGACAGGAGCCATCAGTGACAAGATCGGAAGGGGCAAACATACAACCCGGCATTCTGAGATTATTTCCATTGGGCAGGATACTTATATTATGGATACGCCTGGATTCAGTTCATTATATGTGAATGATTTTGAAAAAGAAGAACTCAAACAGTATTTTCCGGAATTTGAACCATATGAAGGACAGTGCAGATTCAACGGATGCGATCATGTGCATGAACCGGACTGCGCAGTGAAGCGTGCACTGGAAGAAGGTAAGATCAGCCAGGTAAGATATCAGAATTATCTGGAATTATATAAAGAACTAAAGGAAAAGAGGAGGTACTAGAATTGAAGTACGTAATTGCTCCTTCCATTCTGTCAGCAGATTTTACACAGCTTGGTAAGGATATCAAAGAAACAGAAGAAGGCGGTGCAGCTTACCTGCACTTTGACGTTATGGATGGTATGTTTGTGCCAAATATATCTTTCGGAATTCCGGTTATGAAATCGATCCGTAAGGCAACACACCAGGTGATGGATGCACATCTTATGGTGCAGGATCCAATTCGTTATGTGAAAGCATTTAAAGAGGCAGGTGCAGATCTGATCACGGTACATCTTGAGGCATGTCCGGATGTACGCAAGACGTTGACGGAGATTAAAGATCTTGGAATTATGGCAGGACTTTCTATTTGTCCTGAGACACCGGTAGAAGAGATTCGTGAATATCTGGAATATGTAGATATGATACTGATCATGTCTGTACATCCGGGTGCGGGTGGACAGAAGTTCATGGAAGAATCACTGGATCGTATCCGTGAGACCAGAAAAATGATTGAAGAAAGCGGAAAAGAGATCGATATTCAGGTTGATGGCGGTGTGAAGTTTGAGAATGCCCGTAAGATCCTGGATGCAGGAGCTAATATTCTGGTAGCCGGTTCTGCTGTATTCGGTGATAACATTGTTGAAAATACAAGAAAATTTGTGGAGATATTCAGAGACTATGAGTAAGTGTGCAATCATTGTCAGTGGGGGAACTCTTGATGAGGCATTGGCATTTGAAACGCTTAGGGAGTATGAAGAACCATGTGTGATCGGTGTAGATCGGGGCGTAGAATTTCTCTATCACCACAAGATCCGCCCGAATTATATCGTAGGAGATTTTGACAGTCTGCCAGAGGAGATCGTTACCTATTACAAGGAGCGGAACGATGTACCGATCCGGGAGTTTAATCCGGTGAAGGATGCAACGGATACAGAGATTGCAGTGCGTCTTGGTATGACGCTGGGATGTAGTAAGCTGATCATTCTGGGGGCGACAGGTGGAAGACTGGATCATTTCTGGGCAAATGTACAGACTCTTATGATTTCACATAAGGCAGGCATTTATGCGGAGATTCTGGATACACAGAATCGAATCCGTCTGATTGGCGGCGAGACACATATCCGTAGAGAAGATATGTACGGTCCGTATTTCAGTGTATTTCCGCTGTGTGAGATTATCTATGGATTTAATATTACCGGGGCAAAGTATCCGCTCAGGGACCATACGCTGACACCATATGACAGTCTCTGTGTGAGCAATGAGATCGCAGAAGGCGAAGATGAAGCGGTGATTGACTATTCCGGAGGTACCGTGATACTGATGGAGACGAGAGATCGATAAATAATAAAAGTAAAAAGACTATGCAGACGGACGAGATGGCAAAGTGGTCCAAAATGCATAGTCTTTTATTATGTACTGAATGGGGAAATGTTGAAAATATATAAAAATATTAAGAAAAACAATAGA
>ERZ779885.268-NODE-268-length-59793-cov-11.170210_pt1 | contig 59793 bp, 88 predicted proteins | sample MGYA00511554_ERZ779885 | MGnify/ENA primary metagenome ERZ779885 (study PRJEB29588, sample SAMEA2160998) | human gut metagenome | biome: human gut; feature: human-associated habitat; material: faeces | place: Denmark | collected 2008/2010 ... | reverse complement strand
TGGCAATACGAACTACAACAACGCTTCGAACTCTAATGGAGTTCGTCCGGATTCTCTGCCTAACCAACAGAGAAGGAGACATTATCCTTTCCGAATGGATAAATAGCAAAGCCGGACGCAATTTACTACGGTAAGTATTGCTATCACGGTGAATGATTTATGAACTACGAGGAGATTATCTGTGATGCCAACAACTTGTATAGGGCTTACAAGGTTTCTGTCAAAACCAGTAAATGGAAGGAGACTACCCAGAAATTCATGATGAATTTTCTTCGGTATATCTTCTCTATTCAAGATGACCTGATGAATCGGACCCTTCAAAATGGACCGACGCAGGAATTCACGCTGTTTGAGAGAGGCCGAGTAAGACCTATTACAAGTATTCAAATTCGGGATCGCATTATTCGTCATGTCTTATGCGATGAAGTCTTGCTTCCAGAAGTGAAGAAGCATATTATCTATGACAATTGCGCCTCGATTAAAGGAAGAGGTATCTCCCACCAGCGAGACAGGTTCGAAGTTCATCTCCGTAAATACTATCGGTTGTATGGAAATGAAGGATGGATATTGTTCGGAGACTTTTCGAAGTTTTATGACAATATTATTCACGAGATTGCTAAACGGGAACTCTTAAAGCTGTTTGATGACGATGAATTTATTGACTGGCTGCTGACTCAGATTTTCGATGGATTCAAAATCGATGTTTCTTATATGACGGATGAAGAATACGCCACATGTATGTCCGATACTTTCAACAAGCTGGAGTATAGGAAAATTCCGGAATCCACACTGACGGGCGAAAAGTGGATGGAGAAGTCGGTAAACATTGGCGACCAGCTATCTCAGGTAATTGGGATTTATTATCCGTACCGGATTGACAATTACGTCAAGTATGTACGGAGTCAGAAGTTCTATGGAAGATACATGGATGACTGGTACATCACGAATCCGAGTAAAGAGGAATTGTTGGATTTGCTCGATAATATTCATCGGATTGCAGAAGAGTATGGAATCCATATCAATAAGAAGAAAACTCGTATTGTGAAGATTTCCAGCACTTATAAATTTCTGCAAATCAAATATAGCTTAACGGATTCCGGAAAGATAATCAAACGAATCAATCCAAAGCGGGTTACTACGATGCGAAGAAAGCTCAAGAAGCTCGCTGTCAAGGTGAAGAATGAGGAGATTTCGTATGAAAATGTAGAGAACATGTTTCGAGGCTGGATGGGAGGCTTCTATAAGCTTTTATCCAGGGAGCAAAGGAAAAACTTAATAGGTCTCTATGAAGATTTGTTTGAAAAATCGATTACGATTGTCAACAAAAAGATCGTTGTAACCGACAAAATCAAATAAATATTGGAGGATGCTAAAATGGAGCCATGGTTTCAAATGGTAGCAACAATTGTTTGCGCCGTCATAGCTTCTTCTGGGTTTTGGGCGTATATCCAGAAACGAGGCGAAAAGAAAGATGTAAAAACTCAAATGCTCATCGGATTAGCGCATGACCGGATTGTGTATCTTGGAATGTGTTATATCGAACGAGGATGGATCACTCAAGACGAGTATGAAAACCTCAATGATTACCTTTATAAACCTTATGAAAAAATGGGTGGGAATGGTTCGGCACAGAAAATCATGCTGGAAGTCAATAAACTTCCCATCCACAAATCGACATATGTTGAAGAAAATTAGTAGGAGGAAAAATCATGATGGAACAGATTATGAACTATGTGCAGCCGGAACTGATCGTTGTAGCGATTGTTCTGTACTTCTGCGGAATGGGTCTGAAGCAGACACAAACAATCAAGGATAAGTATATTCCGTTGATTCTCGGTGCCGCAGGTATTGTCCTTTGCGGGATTTGGGTTCTGGCAACGTGTCCACTGGGGAACGGTCAGGAGATTGCAATGGCTATATTTACGGCAATCGTTCAGGGAATTTTAATGGCGGGCCTCAGTACCTATGTGAATCAAATTATTAAACAGGCAAATAAAGACGAGTAACTGGAGCGGGCAACCGTTCTTTTTTTTATGTCTAAAAAGAGAGGATGAGAGAATATGGCTATTAACAAAGTAATTTATGGCGGAGAGACACTAATCGATCTGACCGGCGATACCGTAACTGCTGATAAGATTCTTTCCGGCTTTACCGCCCATGACAAGGGGGGGAGTCAATCACAGGTACTTGTGAATACGATGTAGATTCTTCCGATGCGACGGCTGCTGTTGCTGAAATCCTTCAGGGAAAGACCGCGTACGTACGAGGTCAGAAACTGACGGGAACCATGAAGAATAATGGTGCTGTGGCAGGTGTGATTTCTTCAAAGGAAGAGCAATATACGGTGCCACTGGGTTATCATGATGGTTCTGGCAAAGTTGGAATCAATGCCACAGAACAGGCAAAGATTATCCCGGAAAATATTAGGGAGGGTATCACAATCCTTGGCGTGGAAGGCTCTATGTCTGGTACAGAGGACGCAAAGCCTCAGGCAAAAACCGTTACCCCTTCAACAGAAGCCCAGACGGTATTGCCTGATTCCGAAGAAGGTTATAATTACTTATCCCAGGTTACAGTAGAAGCAATTCCATATCAGGAAAGTGAAAATCCGGCTGGAGGTACAACAGTTACGATTGGGTAGGAGGGAGGCTTAAATGGCCACAAGTAAAGTCATTTATAGCGGTAGAACCCTCATAGATCTGACTGGAGATACTGTAACTGAAGAATCTCTATTACGTGGTTATACTGCCCATAAAGCAGACGGAACGTTAATAACAGGAACAGCCTTTGCCGGTTATCCAAATGAGTTTACATTTTTAGATGTTCTGGAAGACTCGAACGGACAGGCAATACAGGATTCTTTTGGGGATGTTCTTTATGGGCGGACTGTGTATCGCAAAGCGAGAAATAATGTGATATTTAATTCGTCCGGAGACATCGTAGAAAATAGTTCTACCGTATAAACGGATCATGAGTTAGATGTAAATCAGAGTGGAAAAAGGTGTAGAAATGCCGTTTACTTCTTGAGCATTCCTACACCTTTGCCATTCGAGCATTGAAAATGCCGGGTTTTGTGTTTCTATCATAGAAACTTACTAGACAAGAGATTTGTCAAAAATCCAGTAAAATCAATACTTTTAGAAGTGGTTAGGAGTGGGTAAAAGCAGGGAAATGTAGGTAACTCGTACATTATTCCTGCACCATTCCTATATCTATATTCCTACACTTTGTTAAGCGTCCGAACCCTTTTCTGGCTCAGAGATGTTGTTTCTTCGGCTGCTTTCGCTGGTGTAGGAACCAATGGTAATACGCACCACTCAGGCGCTTCGAATCCTAATGGGGTTCGTCCGGTCTACAAGCTATTTTATTTTTTCAATCTCTTCTCGCAACCAATCAAATTCTCTAGCCGTATAGACCTTTTCCGTAATATCCGTGATCTTATGTCCCACCATATATTTGATGGCGTACTCATCCACGCCATATTTTTTTGCCATCGTGACGAAATGTTTTCTGCCATCGTGCGGACGGTGTTCAGGGTTTAGATTAAGCTCGTCACGAATGCGGCTAAATACTCTTTGATAGCGGTTATAGGTAAGCTTGATATTTTTCTGTCGGCTATCTGGATCGACATAGTTAAAAAGATATTTGCTTCCTAGCTTTTCGGCTTCTCTATATTTTCGTTCCACAAGGGACTGAATTCTGGGATGGATAGGTACGGTTCGGTCTTCGCCGGCTTCTGTTTTCATGCCACCAGTAAAGATCCATTTCGATAAATCAACATTGCTCAGTTCAATCAATCCCAATTCCTGTGGTCTCCAACCAGAATAACATTGAATCAGAAGAACATCAACACAATATTTATCATCAACATGTTCCCAAAGTAACTTCATTTCATCGTCGGAGAATGGAATGTGTTCCTTCTTGACGGTCTGAATTTCTTTGATGGTTTCATCAGTCAAGGTAAAAGTTCGAGCGTAATTCTGTTTGACAATTTCATATTCCAAAGCATAATCCAGCATCAGGTTGAATAGAGACTTGATTTTGTTCTTCATGGAAGCGCTCGGTTTCTGCTCTTTTCCCTTTACGATGGCGACGCCCTCATCCATACAGCCTTTCACATGGCGAGCTCGGATATCCATAACTCGCATATCATAGACAGATGAACAATACGCCCATGCAGAGTCTACGGCTCTTGCACTGGAATCATTCTTCAAAGTCTTGAAATATTCTTCGGTCCACTTTTCATACAGTTCTTTTGCTGTGATAGCGGGTTCCAAATCATATGGATTCTTATTGTACTCTACCAAGGCTGCATACGCATCGTTATAGGTTGGAAAATAAGATTCCGGCTTTAGTGGCTTGCAGATCGGCTTTCCCTCTGGCGTTTTTCCAACTGTAACCATGGCCCGAAAAGGGTTTCTTAGATTCCGGTTCTTAATTTCACTGATCTGTCCAAACCCATTAGGGAGCCGTCTCCGTTTGTTATTTTTACTTCGAGGCTTCCTAGGTCTGACATCTGGCTGCATGGGATAACCACAATGGGGGCAGAATGTCGCCTTGTCGCTTACCTGCAACTCACATTCAGGGCATTTTATCAACATGCTTCATACCTCCTCAATACCTTTGTAAAACGAGATTTTCCGTGTGGCAAGGTTGATTTATCATCAGTAATCATATATGATGGTGTAGGAATTGTCAACTCCTACACTAAACTTTTTAAAGGGATGGGTATATGGTTAGTGATGAAAAATTAACCTGTCGGAACTGCGGGGCAAGGGTGAAACGGTATGATAACGTGTCGAGAATTGTGCGAACAAAAGGAAGAAAAACATCATGGGTAAAGGTGGAACGGTTTCGTTGCCCTGTTTGCGGACAGATACATAGGGAATTGCCGGATTATATTTTTCCATACAAACAGTACGAAGCCGAGGTAATTCGTGGCGTTCTGGAAGGATTTATTACTTGCGAAACATATGGATATGAGGATTACCCTTGTGAAATAACGATGATTCGATGGAGGAATTCGCAGGAATTACAACTCCTTTTGTGAAAGATAAAACGAAAGGAGATTCATAATGTCAAAAGAGGAAAAGCACTTACAGACTAAAATTCGAATATTTGAGGATATGCTTTTACGACGTAAGAATTTTGGTCAAGCAGAAGCGATTCAAATCGAATTGACAAGAATGAGAGCAAAATTACAAAAATTATATTTCAAGAGAATGGAGTCCTAACAAGGGCTCTTTCTTTTTGTCGTTTTGCCACTGAGGTTGTTTTAACAAATTGCGGTTCCTATCCTAGAATAGCCGTTGAAAGGAGGTAACAGCCAATGGAAGAAATGATATTTGCACCGGGCTCCGTTCCGGTAGCGGTCGTCGCCAGAGTATACGGGAAAGATGCTTCCTGGGTTCGAGCCGGTATTATATCCGGATGGCTTCCCATTGGAAAAGCGACTAGAAACGGAAAGTTGATTACCAATATCGAAGAGATGAATTCGAAGTACGGACGCATCAACTTTTATATTTCTCCAAAGCGGCTCTGGGAAGAAACCGGATATTTATGGAAAGGAGAGAAACGTTAATATGGCAACAACGATTCGTCCAGAATTATCCGAGAAAAACCCATATTGGATTGAGCGTCACCGGTACTATGAATTGAAGCATTTCTGCCTACAGTATCCGATATGGAAGAAAGCATATGCCGCTCTGGATGGGCTTAGCCGCCGGCCTGCTGATATGGAGATATTCTCAAGAAACAGAACGACTGGCGATCCGACAGCTCGATGTGCAGAAGCTCGATCTTACTATTTGGATCGTATGAAAACGGTCGAGCAAACGGCGATTGCAACAGATGCGGAATTATCCAATTATATTTTAAAAGGCGTAACCGAAGGATGGTCTTATGACATCTTGAAAGCTAGATTAAATATCCCATGCTGCAAGGATGTTTACTACAACTTGTACAGACGGTTCTTCTGGTTACTGAATAAAGCGAGGGATTGAAATGAAGATTGTAGACATAGCAGTCAAGAAAGTCTATCGCTTCAACTGTCCGAATTGTCAGAGCCGATTGGAGGCAGACAGCAAAGAGGTGGTGGACATCGGAGGAAAGGTATGTAAATTCCATTGTCCTGTATGTCGAAAAGAGCGGTATATTGCCTGGTCCGACATGAGAAAGAAAATTGTGTATGAGGGCGAGGGAACGCAGAAATAACATCTTTAAAGACTGAGCCAGCAATGGCTCTTTCTTTTTTATCCTAGGATAAAACACAGTACCAAGGTATCCGAAAGACATGCTATGTTGATATATGAAAAAATCCCGGGTGGGAAATTTGGAAAAATGTTTTGGAAAGGCAGGATGGAATATGGAGCTCATTCTTTGTATGATTATCGGTATGATTATCGGATTTGTCTTCGGACGACAGGTGTTCCGAAGAGATGTCGTTGGTTCGCTGCGAGTCGATCAATCTGATCCGGACAGCGGGCCCTATTTATTTCTGGAACTGTCTCATAAGGGAGCGAATGCGATATATAAGAAAAAGTATGTAGTTTTGAAGGTCAATCTCAAAAATTATATTTCGCACGAATAACAAGTCCTTTTATGGAACAGTTAATGAATTCACGAAAGGAGAACTAAAATGGGTGAAAACATCAAAGAATTGCTGAACGAGGAAATAGCAGCGGAGATTCAGGCGATTTCTTCTCTGGATTCTGGTAGCGAAGAAAAATCAAAAGCTATAGAGGATCTGGCAAAGCTGTACCGTTTGAGGATCGAAGAAACCAAAAGTGAGCTAGACGCAGAGGATAAGCGAAGCCGGCGTACATTGGAAAGCGAAGCGAGTGTCCGGGAAAACGAGATTAAGAAATCTCAGTTGGACGAGCAGATCAAGGCCGATGTACAGGATGAGCAGTATAAGCGTTCGCAGCTTGACGAGCAGGTGAAAGATCGATATTTCAAACTGGGAATTGCAGCGGCAGAACTTCTCATACCACTGATGTTCTACGGTATCTGGATGCGGAAAGGATTCAAGTTTGAGGAAACCGGAACCTATACCTCAACAACATTCAGAGGATTGTTCAATCGTTTTAGACCGACAAAGAAATAATTAACCGGTCAAAAATGAGGAGGGCGTGATTTATACATGTCCTCTTCGTTTTTGCGTGATTTTTACAGACGCTATTATGGAAAGGAGATGTTACAAAGAGCTCTTTGTCTCTTGACCGTACACCGGAAGAAACCGTACAATAATAGCGGTTCTTTCAAAAAACGAAAGGAGATAATATTTATGAGCCACAAAATTATCAAACCAGAAGGTATTGAATTGATTGAGTACCTGAATAACGGATATGCGATTTGCAATCGGTGTGGAGCCGTCATGAGGCAAACAGAAGATCCGAAGACTGGATGCGGAGTTTATATCTGTCCATCGTGTGGATTAAAGGTGGACGAAGAGGATTACGAGTATGAGTCCGATGAAGAAGTAGAATGGACGGAAGAAATGCTCGATATGGAACAAGGAGATATTCCGCCAGCCGGATGCAGAGCCTGCGGAGGACCATACCCGTATTGCAAAACGTCATGTAAGCTATTTGATGACTAAAAATATTATTGAGAGAAGATCTATGCTTCGGCATAGGCTTTTTCTTTTTGGAGAATAAACGATGCGATACCATTATGAAAAGCCGGACATTTACTTGTCAATGTATGGGAAAGTATATTTTTGTGATCATCCGGTCTATCATTGCTGCACGCTGTTCCAAATCGGAGAAAAGGGACTAGCAGTCATCCAGCAGCGATTTGATGAGAAAACGAAGAGTACCTGGTGGGGAGAAGTGGACCCATGGATTACGGATGATTTATATTTGCATCCTCGCTTTAAGGAATACTTTGATATGCGCTCTGGGATGTCTACGGACGGGCTTTATCCGACTGTAACGGTTCGTCAGATTATGTGGGCCTTAAAAATGAAGCCAATTAAGAGAGAACGATGGGAGACTATCTTTGACAGACGGGATATTTAATTCGCAAAAATCACAGCTCCTTTTATGGAAAACTGATTAAAAACGAAAGGAGTTTAAGGGTGATGGACGAAATGAAAATCAGCTCAAAATTTACACGAATGTTGCTTTCGAAATTAGCAAAAGGGGTATTACATAAAAAACTGGGATATAACGTGGATATCCAGTTAAACGAGTTGAATGCTTCAATTTCGGATGAGAAAGCACATGTGCATGTAAGTATTGATGCGGATATGAGCAAAGAAGAACTCATGAAAATTCTGAAGAAGATCGGTTTGAATTAGAAGGATTGAGCCAGCAATGGCTCTTTCTTTTTACTTCGCAAAATTTACAATTACTATTATGGAGAAACAGTTAGCTCATTGGTAGAGCGCCACATTTCCGTGGAGGTAATCAGTTCGAATCTGATACTGGTTCTCTTTTATTTTTATCTATCAGGAAAGGGGGATTTTAAGGAGGTGGTTAGAAATTTGAGCTTGGACGAATTGGAGTTGATTCTGTGCGATATGTACGAAATGGACGAATGGTTGCCGAATCCGGTGTTTGACAAGAATGGATTTGCAAAGACGAGCAATACCTTATGGGCGATTGGAGAATTTCGAAATTATGTAGCCAATCATATTTATCCCCGAACCAAAACGTCTATTAAAAATCTGGAAGCAATGGCCCGATCATTTACAGAGAAAATGGAAGACTTTGCTTCTATGAATCAACAGAACCGTTCTATATTTATTGCCGCTAAGATGGTCGGCGAAAACATTCAAGACCTATTATATGCCATGGAATAGGATAAAACGAAAGGAGAAACATCATGAAAGGTAAAAACATTATTTTAATAGGAGTGGGGGCTTCTGCGATAGCAGCATCATTAAAAATGGCTTTTGAATTCGTATTGCTACTGTGTTATCGAATTTATCTCCGGAAGATATATCAGCGATAATTCCAAAAGAAAAAAGGTGGATGGTACAAAGATATTTCAGAAATCATAGAGATTGTCAAAGAAAGGAAAAACAAATGAATAAGTTTACAACGAAAATACGCCATGCTTCTCCTTCTATTTTAACAGGCTTAAGTATAGCAGGAGTAGTAGGAACGACGGTCATGGCTGTGAGGGCGACTCCTAAAGCACTACAACTGATTAAAGATAAGAAAGACGAGTTGGATACTGATCACCTAAAACCAATGGAAGTAGCGCAGACCACTTGGAAATGTTATATACCGTCCATCCTTATTGGAGTAGGTACCATTACTTGTATCATCGGGATTGGCTGTATGGATAAACGAAATCAGGTTTCTTTGATGAGCGCATATGCTATGCTCAATGAATCCTATAAACAATATCGGAAGTCGGCCAAGATTGTTTATGGGGAAAATGCAGATGACAAAATCCATGCAGAAATGGCGAAAGATGCGATGGTGTCTACATACGATTGGGGCTATCAGGTCTATAACATGGATATGGATTCAGAGAGCGAGCGATTACTTTTTTATGATCTTTCCTCAAAGAAGTATTTCAGAACCACAATGGCAGCGGTGCTAAACGCACAATATCATGTAAACCGGAATCTTGCTATCAGGGGCGACTGTTCGTTAAACGAATATCTATCATTCCTTGGAGTTGAAGGCATAGACGGAGGCGATGATATCGGGTGGGACATTACCTATATGGTGGAAGAAATGGATTGCTATTGGTTGGATTTTGATAATTATAAATCAACGTTAGAAGATGGACTGGAGTGCATCATTATCGACACGATGGCAGTCAACAAATTTGAATGATTCGCAAAAATTACAGGCTGTATTATGAAAAGGAGGCTAATGCTTTATGAAGAACAAAAATTTTATCAAGGCCATTGGTATTGCAGTTACGGTGATCGGATTTGGAGTAAGTATCCTTACCGATTGGGTAAACGAAAAGAAAATGGATGAAAAAATTGAGGAAAAGGTTAATGAGGCACTTGCCAAAAGAGACGATGAAAACGAAGAGGAGTCCTAACAAGGGCTCTTTCTTTTTAGTTTGGAGCAAGTGCTGATGAATGACGAGGTTATTCAAAAAATTCTAAATTATGCGAATGAGCATCTATTTGAACCCGGAGGAAATTGGTCTAAATCAGCTATCATGGAGCGTTCGTATGAAAAGTGGGCTGTTGATGAAATTCTATTGGCCATTATGGATCATCCGATGACGGAAGCCGACTTAGTGATAGAGGGCTTCATATTGAAAATGGAGCTATTTCTTCACATGTCGGAAGAACCAACAAACAACTACATATTTCAAGTAGCAGAAAATACGGCCGAGACACTTCTCGGTCTTATTTTATAACCACAACAATTTATATTTTCGAAAGGAGAAACATCATGAAGGTATTAAGAAAGCAGGAAATCGACACAGCAAATATTCAGGTAGGAGATCAGATGGTTATTCCTCTGGCAGAGCTTGGAGAGTTTACTGTAACGGCTCACAAGGTTACGGACGAGGGCGTCATGTTTATATTTGACGATTATGTTACCCGTCGGCCAATGAACAACCGAGACACAAATAAAGGTGGCTTTGAAAAGTCTGATTTGAAGAAGTGGATGGATACGGTTCTGTTTATGGCGTTTCCGGAGGAATTGAGTGACAAGATTTACGGACTTACTATTCCGACCGTTGGACAGATTGTTGGTCATGAGGACGAATGGGACAACAAAAATCTGGAACCGGATATCGATGAGCAGCTTCCGTTGATGAAGGAATGTAAGAATCGGATTGCTTTCTTTGAGGATCAGATTACATGGGGATGGTTGAGGAATGCTACAAAAGAGGAGTTTTCTTCGGCTAGTTTCGCTCTTGTGAGCTACTATGGCAATGCGAACTACGGCAACGCTTCGGGCTCTCGTGGGGTTCGTCCGGAATTCTGGTTGGTTAAGCAGGAATCCAGGGGCCCTGTGCCCCGTGAAAACAAAGTGTCTTATAAGACTCTTAAAGGATGGAATCCAAAGAATAAGGTAACAAAAGAGTCCTTACAGGAAGAGATTTCTGAGAAAGAAAACGAGATTAAGCTTCTCAAACAGGAGATCAAAAATCTGGAAGAGAAAGAGATGTTTGCTAAAGCTGCTTCTGAGATGAAGAACTTGAAGGATCGCTTTGTAGAAGCCGGCTTTACCGAGGATGAGGCGTTTCACATGGTTCTTGAGTTATCCAAAACAGCTTTAGGAATTGGAGGAAGGAAGTAATGAAAAAAGAAATAGCCAAGAGCTTTTTGTCACTGAAAACAGCGATTAAAAAGCATAGTCCGGAGATTCTTACCGGAATCGGCATTGCAGGCATGATTACAACGACGGTCATGGCTGTACGAGCAACGCCTAAGGCACTGATTCTCATTGAAGAGAGAAAAGAGGAAATCGGAGCCGAAAAGCTTGAAGCAATGGATATGGTGAAAACGACATGGGCGTGTTATATTCCGGCAGCGATTACCGGAACACTCTCTGTTGCCTGCCTGATCGGAGCCAGCTCAGTGAATGCTCGAAGAAATGCTGCACTTGCAACAGCATATACCTTATCCGAATCCGCACTCAAAGACTATCAGGGAAAAGTAATTGAGATGTTTGGGGAGAAGAAAAATGAGGCAGTGAAAGATGCCGTTGCTAAGGATAAGGTTGAAAAGAATCCGGTAGTAACAAGAGAGGTAATCATTACAGAAAAGGGGAATACGCTCTGCTATGATGCAATTTCCGGAAGATACTTCAAAAGCGATATTGAAAAAATAAAAAAAGCAGAGTGCGAACTGAATCGGCAAATGCTGGATGATATGTATGTATCCCTGAATGACTTCTACTACGAAATTGGTCTGGACAGTGTAAAACTCGGCGACGAACTTGGGTGGAATGTCGATAGTGGATATATCGATTTATCATTCAGCTCTCAATTAGCCAGCGATGGAACTCCCTGCCTGGTAATTGATTACAGCGTAGCTCCACGATATGATTACCGAAATTTGTTATAAACGCGCGAAAAATACAGCGGCTTTAATGAAAGAAGAATCACACATTTTCAAGAATTGAAAGGAGAATAAATATGGAAACCAATGAAATCATGAACAACGAAGAGGTTATGGAGGCAACTACTGAGGAAGTCGTTAAAGCGAGTTCCGGAAAAGGGTTTAAGGTTGCGGCTGGTATCGGTTTAGCCGTACTTGCAGGTGTTGTAATCTACAAGTATGTGGGTAAGCCGATGATTGCTAAGATCAAAGCCCAGAAGGAGCAGCGGATTATCGACGCTGAGTGGGATGATTCTGAAGAGCCAATCGTGGAGAACGAGAAAGAGGATTCCGAAGAAGCTTAAAGAGAAAAATGTGTTTCAACACGAGGGAGAGTACCTGTAACAAGGTGCTTTCCCTTTTTTCTTTTATCCGGAGGTGACATTGATGAATTTATATTTGTATGACGGACCAGTGATGGAATTTGACAACTGCGTTGCTAATCGTTGGACTGCTTCTACACGGGCGGTCTCTGAAAAGAAGGCAAGGTCAAATCTTACCTATCAATTTAAAAAGAAGAACAATCGACTTCCGGGTACAAAGATTATATTGCCTGGAAAGATTAGTTTAGTGAGTGGAAAGGAGACAACTTAATGGAGGAATATAAGCCGAATTCCCACAAGTCAAAGGAAGAACAGAAAGACCTTGTTCCTGAAAAGCGTGTAGAAAAGGTGATTTCTGGGACGGTAAAGCCGAAGAAAAAATCAGAGATGCAGAAGTTTGCAGATGTATTCATTTCCGAAGATGTTAATAATGTGAAATCTTATATTGTCATGGATGTCCTCGTGCCGGCGATTAAAAAGGCAATTTCCGATATAGTAACCAATGGTATTGATATGATTCTTTATGGAGAGGCCGGAAAGTCGAAAAAGAATTCGACAGCATCCAAGGTATCCTATCAGAAGTACTACGACAGCGGAAAGAAAGATTATACGGCACCAAAGAGCCGGACGAGCTACGAATATGATGAACTCTTATTTGAAACTCGAGGGGATGCTGAGTCGGTATTGGATGCCATGAATGAGATTATTGCACAGTATGAGGTAGTCAGCGTTGCAGATCTTTATGATCTGGCAAACGTATCCAATGATAACTACGCTGCCAATAAATACGGATGGACTGATATTGCCGGATGCCGGGCGGTTCGGGTAAGGGATGGTTATATTTTGAAATTGCCTAAACCGATACCGCTGTAAAGGAGGAATACAAGATGTATGAGTCAGAAGATAAGATGGTATCTCATCCAGATCATTATATTTCTGAAACAGGTATGGAAGTTATTGATGTGATCGAAGCCTTTACCTTCGATTTAAAAGGGATTGAGGCTACCGATACCGCAAACATTATCAAATATGCTTGCCGTTGGAAGAAGAAAAACGGAATTCAGGATTTGGAGAAAATCCTTTGGTACACACAGCATCTGATTGATCATTTAAAAAAAGTAGAAGAGGAGAATAAATAACCATGAAAAAAGCAGAGATTGTAAAGAGCATGAACGGTTTTCTTAGTAAGACCAGTTTCCAGTTAAAGAAGCATAGTCCGGAGATTCTTGTCGTTGCCGGAGTTATTGGCGTGGTTACAAGCGCAGTAATGGCGTGTAAAGCGACGACAAAGGTAGGAGAAATTCTGGATAAGACAAAGGAAGATGTCGAAGCAATTCATAAATGCGAGGAAGACGAATCTGTGAAGGAGCAGTATTCCAGTGAGGATGCCAAAAAGGATTTGGCGATTGTTTATGTCCAGACCGGAGTAAAATTCGCTAAGCTGTATGGACCTTCCGTTGTGCTCGGTGCGTTGTCGATTACCAGTATTCTGGCATCCAATAACATCCTTCGTAAGAGAAATGTGGCTCTTGGAGCAGCCTATGCAGCTATCGACAAGGGATTTAAAGAGTATCGCAGTCGTGTTATTGAACGGTTTGGCGAAGAGGTTGACCGTGAACTGAAATATAATCTTAAAGCCAAGAAGTTTGATGAAACGGTGATCGACGAGGAGACCGGAAAAGAAAAGAAAATTAAGAAGAACGGCTTTGTGGTAAGTCCGGCAGATATCAGCGGTTATGCTAGATTTTTTGAAAAGTACACGCAGGATGAAGATGGGAATTCTATTCTGAACCCTCACTGGGAAAGCAATAACGAATACAATCTGATGTTCATCAAAGCTCAGGAGCGTTACGCGAATGACTTGCTGAAAGCGAAGAAGCGTGTATTTCTGAATGAAGTTTATGAAATGCTCGGACTTCCGAGAACAAAAGCCGGCCAGATTGTTGGTTGGGTTTATAATCCGGAAAATCCCAAAGGAGATAATTACATTGACTTCGGCCTGTATTCCGATAATCTGAGTTATTCAGATTATGTCAATGGATTTGATCAGGCAATCCTTCTGGATTTCAATGTCGATGGAAACATCTGGGATTTGATGTGAGGAAAAATTTATAACTATCCCTAAGAGTTACTGTAATTCTTAGGGATAGCTTTTTATTTGGGAGGAATTTATGCACAGGTTAATCAAAGTAATAACGGTTCCGATATTGTGCGGTATTGTAATAGCTTCTTCTTTATTTATATCTGAGTGGAACTCAGATGGGGAAGACGTTGCCGCGATATCCAAAGCAATCGTTGTCGAAAAGACTGAGCCGGTTATTACGGTTTCGCAAGAGGAATCCATTCCGATTGCAGTAGAGGAAACGGAGGAATCAATAACAGAAGTAATACCTGAAATGTCCAGGGAAGATGTGGAACTGATCGCCCTTGTCACGATGGCGGAAGCCGAAGGCGAATGTGAAGAAGGAAAACGCCTTGTTATTGATACGGTACTTAACCGAGTGGATTCAGATTATTTTCCGGATACCGTATATGAGGTGATTTATCAGCCAAATCAGTTTTCATCCATGTGGAACGGACGAGTGGACAGATGTGAAGTCAGAGAGGATATTTGCGAGCTCGTCTATGAGGAATTGGAGTCGAGAACTAATTATGATGTTGTATTCTTCACGGCAGGAGAATACAGCGCATATGGTGTTCCGATGTTCCAGGTTGGGAATCATTATTTTTCAAAGTATGAATAAGGAAGGAGAATCATTATGCGTAATCTTTTAGCATTTGTGTCTTATACGTTGGCGGCAATGTCTGGCATCTGCTTTGTTGGTGGAATCGCAATTCTGTCAACAGGAAGGGAGCATTGATATGGATGGCTTGGAGAACGTAATATCGGTACTGGATTATGTTCTGGATACCAAGAGAAAAAGACATATTATGGGAGGCATTCTGTTGAGTGTCTCTTTTCTTTTTGGCGGTTTAGCAATAACCGTAATGACAATCAGAAACGAGGAGGAAGAGGATGAGCAGTAAAGGAATGACTTTCCTTGCATTCATTGCCGGAGCAGGGATGGGTTCTGTATGCACATGGCAACTACTGAAACGGAAATATGAGTTGATTGCTCAGGAAGAAATCGATTCTGTGAAAGAGGCATATGCCACAAGAGAGAGTATAGAAAAAGCTGGAAAGAGTTTCGTAGAAGGCTTTCGAGACGGGCTTAAAGTAGCAGAAGACAGAACTCAGAAGGACGATGGTGATGTGGACTTCAAAAAGTATGCATCTATCATCCAGAAAGAGGGCTATACGGATTATTCCAGGAGTGTCGAGGAAAAGAAAGGAGAGGCGTTTGTGGAGAAGCCTTATGTCATTTCGCCAGAGGAATTCGGTGAATTCGAAGAATATGAAAAGATCAGCCTCACTTACTATGCAGACAAAGTTCTGGCTGATGAAAATGACGAAGAGGTAGACGATGTGGATGAAATTGTCGGCGAGGAATCCCTGAACCATTTTGGTGAATATGAGGATGACTCCGTATTTGTCCGAAACGACAGGTTAAAGTGTGATTATGAAATCCTGCTTGACCAGAGGAACTACTCGGATGTCGCAAAGACAATGCCGCATCGAGTGGAGGAATAATGACAAAGAACGAGCTTAATGATGCATATTTTGACTGGATGTATCAGCTTGTATTTGATGGGAGATATTCAAAGAAATTATCGTATCGGAAGCTTTTAAGAGAGCTGCATCGAATTGAATTTACATATAGCATTCCGATGGACGGAAATCGGGCGGAGGATGGAGTGGATTTAAGGTATCGGTTTGGTTATGAAAACGGATACAGCAGCTCCATGATCTCCGCCTATTTGGATAATCGGATGTGCAGTGTACTGGAAATGATGATCGCACTCGCGATTCGATGTGAAGAACATATTATGGACGATCCGGACGTTGGAAACCGAACTGGACAATGGTTTTGGAACATGATTGTCAATCTTGGCCTTGGCTCTATGAACGATTCCAAGTTTGACCGGGATTATGTTGAAGACATTGTCCAGAGGTTTCTGGATCGGAAATATAGCCGCAATGGTGACGGTGGGCTGTTTACTGTAAATCATAGTCGATACGATTTGAGGTCTGTTGAAATCTGGTATCAGATGTGCTGGTACTTGGACGAAAATATTTAGAAGGAGAGATTACTATGAGCCACAGCGAAGTGATGAAGTGGTTTGAAAACTATTTTCCTGATTATTCAGGGGATCGGATTGATGTATGGTTTCCAAACGGAAGGAACAGCATCCGTATCCGCCAGAAAAATGGTCAGGAATTTATATTCACTTATCATAGTCAGAAAGATTGGAAATTCGAGACCATTACCAGTTTTCTGAATGGAATGAAGGGAGGAAAAAAGTAAGATGTGTGAGGTTATGAATTATATTTTTGGAAGTCTCAGCAATTCGGAGGCGGCAATCCGGTCCATTCGGAAATCCCTGAACAAACAGGCCCGTTATAATCGGAAATTAAGCACACTTGCTCTTATCATGACGGTTAATCTGGTTCTCCTGGAGCTGGATTGTGTGGAGCAGAAAAAGAGGATTGAGAAACTGGAATCGACAATAGAGGAAATGAAGCGCGATAAAGGAGAGTAAAAAATGAGATGATCGACTTTTTGATGATTTCCACACGTAGTACAAAGCGTGGTGTAATTGAAATCTATCCGAAGTTCATTATTAAGAAAAGCTCCGATCTGATGATTCGAGGTGGTGACTTCTACGCTATCTGGATTGAGGAACGAGGTTTATGGTCTACGGACGAACAAGATGCTTTGCAACTCATTGACCGTGAACTGGATAGATACGCAGAAGAAAGCCGCCAGCGCTTTGACTCTGAAATTAAAGTCCTTCACATGTGGGACGCAGAATCCGGAATGATTGATTCCTGGCACAAATATTGTCAGAAACAAATGCGGGATTCTTTCCACATGCTTGATGACAAATTGATATTCTCCAACACAAAGACCGGCAAAAAAGATTACGCCAGTAAAAAGCTGAAATATCCGCTTGAAGCTGGCGATTTATCTGCTTATGACAAATTGATGTCTACTCTGTACTCGGAAACGGAACGACAAAAAATAGAATGGGCGATTGGGTCTATTGTGTGCGGAGAATCGAAAAAACTGCAAAAATTCATGGTTCTGTATGGTGCCGCCGGAACAGGTAAATCCACAGTCCTCAATATTATTCAGCAGCTCTTTGAAGGATATTATTCGGTTTTTGATGCAAAAGCTCTTGGCTCATCCAGCAATTCGTTTGCGTTGGAGGCGTTCAAGAGTAATCCTCTTGTTGCAATTCAGCATGACGGCGATCTTTCAAGAATTGAAGACAATACCAGGTTAAACAGTTTGGTATCCCATGAGCTGATGACTGTGAATGAGAAGTTCAAATCAACCTATTCCAATCGGTTCAAATGCTTTCTGTTTATGGGTACCAATAAGCCGGTGAAAATTACGGATGCAAAGTCCGGTTTAATTCGACGACTGATTGATGTGTCTCCTTCTGGAAATAAGTTGAGTCCAAAGGAATACAAAGCAACCATGAAACAGATCGAATTCGAATTGGGTGCGATTGCGTATTATTGCCAGGAAGTCTATTTGAATAATCCTGGTTTATATGACGATTATATTCCCATTGCAATGCTGGGGGCTTCCAACGATTTTTATAACTTCATCATTGACTCCTATCATGTGTTCAAACGTGAAAATGGTACAACCTTAAAGGCTGCCTGGGAGATGTATAAAACCTACTGTGATGAGGCAAAAGTGGGCTATCCATTTTCTCAGAGAGTTTTTAAGGAAGAACTGAAAAACTATTTCCACGATTACAAAGAGCGATTCAACATGGAGGATGGTTCGAGAGTGCGAAGCTATTATATCGGATTCCGGACTGAAAAATTTGAAGAGGAGACCATTGTGGAAAAGCCGGAAGAGAAGCCGTTAGTATTGCAGTTTAACGCAACCAAATCTATTTTTGATCAGGTGTGCTCCGATTGTCCGGCGCAGTATGCGACCGATAAGGAGACGCCTTCTATGAAATGGGACAAAGTAAAAACGAAGCTGTCCGATTTGGACACTTCTAAAATCCATTATGTTAAAGTCCCGGAAAACCATATAGTAATCGACTTTGATATTCCGGATAAAGATGGGAACAAATCTTTTGAACGGAATGTAGAAGAAGCGAGCAAATGGCCGGCAACTTATGCAGAGCTAAGTAAAAGCGGAAAGGGGGTTCATCTTCATTATATTTACACAGGAGATGTAAAAAAACTGAGTCGTATTTATGACGACCACATCGAAGTGAAAGTGTTCACAGGTAAAAGCTCATTACGAAGAAAACTTACGAAGTGTAATGATTTGCCTATCGCAACGATTAGCTCTGGTTTACCGACGAAAGGAGAAGACAAAATGGTAAATTTTGAGGCAATTAAAAGCGAGAAAGGGCTTAGAACACTGATTAAACGAAATCTGAATAAAGAAATTCATCCGGGTACTAAGCCTAGTATCGATTTTATCTACAAAATACTGGAGGATGCATACGCCAGCGATTTGAGCTATGATGTGACGGATATGCGGAATGCAGTTTTAGCGTTCGCTGCAAATAGTACACATCAGGCTGATTACTGTATCAAGCTGGTGAATAAAATGCAGTTTAAATCAGCGGACCCTTCCACAGCGGGGAGAAATGAAGAAGCAAAGTTGGTATTTTATGACATCGAGGTGTTTCCGAACCTGTTCCTTGTAAACTGGAAAATTGAGGGAGAAGGAAAGCCCGTTGTTCGTATGATAAACCCGACACCAACCGAGATTGAGGAATTGATGCGGTTCAGGCTGGTTGGATTTAACTGCCGACGATATGATAACCACATTCTGTATGCGAGACTCATGGGTTATACGAACGAGCAGCTTTATAACCTCTCGCAAAAGATCATCAGTGGAAGTCCAAATTGTTTCTTTGGAGAAGCTTACAATGTTTCCTATACAGATGTGTATGACTTTGCATCTGCCGGAAATAAAAAGAGCTTGAAGAAACTGGAAATTGAGATGGGAATTCATCATCAGGAGCTTGGGCTTCCTTGGGATAAACCGGTTCCCGAAGAGATGTGGACTAAGGTTGCAGAATATTGTGATAACGATGTAATCGCAACTGAAGCGGCATTCCACTACCTGAAGGCTGACTGGACAGCTCGACAAATTCTGGCAGACTTGGCCGGGATGACGGTGAATGATACGACCAATACGCTTACCCAGAAGATTATATTTGGGAACGAGCGGAAACCACAGGACCAGTTCAATTACCGAAATCTGGCGGAGCCGGTACATTACCTTGATGAAGAAACCGAATCTTTCCTGGCCGAAGCGTGTCCTGAAATGATGGCACAAACGCATGGCGAGGAAGGAAGCCTCTTGCCATATTTTCCAGAATACAAATACGAAAATGGAAAATCAACGTATCGAGGAGAAGAGGTTGGAGAAGGCGGATATGTTTACGCAGAACCCGGTATGTATGGAAATGTGGCATTGCTGGATATTTCCTCTATGCATCCTCACAGCGCAATTGCAGAAGTTCTGTTCGGTGTGAAATTTACAAGGGCCTTTCGGGATATTGTGGAAGGACGAGTCAGCATCAAACACGAAGCCTGGGATGAAGTCAATCATATGCTGGATGGAAAGCTGACTCCGTATATCCAGAAGGTTATTGACGGAGAGATGACGGCAAAAGATTTGGCAAATGCTTTGAAGACGGCAATCAATTCGGTATATGGCCTGACTTCTGCCAACTTCGAGAATCCGTTCCGTGATCCGAGAAATAAAGATAATATTGTAGCCAAACGAGGAGCTCTGTTCATGATCAACCTCAAGCACGAGGTGCAGGAACGGGGCTTTACTGTTGCCCACATTAAGACGGATTCCATCAAGATTCCAGATGCAACACCGGAAATTATCCAGTTTGTTATGGATTATGGGAAACGGTATGGATACACCTTTGAGCACGAGGCTACATACGACCGGATGTGCCTGGTAAATGACGCTGTCTATATCGCCAAGTATAAAGACGGAAAGTGGACGGCCACAGGAACTCAGTTCCAGATTCCTTATGTCTTCAAGAAGCTTTTCAGCGGAGAAGAGATTGTCTTTGAAGATATGTGCGAAACCAAGTCGGTAAGCAGTGCTTTATATTTGGACATGAATGAAGGGCTTCCCGATGTGTCTGAATACGAAAAAGAATTTTCAAAAGCAGAGAGTGATTATCGTAAGGGATTGCTTTCCGACACGACGTTTGAAAAGACTTGCCAGTCGCTGAATCCAAAGATTGCAGAAGGCCACAATTATATTTTCATTGGACGAGTTGGACAGTTCTGTCCGATCAAATCTGGGGCTGGCGGCGGTCTGCTTATGCGTGAAAAAGACGGACGATATTATGCCGCTACTGGCTCAAAGGGGTATCGGTGGCTGGAATCTGAGATGGTGAAAGAACTCTCCAAAGAAGATTCTATTGACCGTTCTTATTATGACAAGCTTGTAGATGATGCAGTTGAAACCATATCCAAATACGGTGACTTCGAATGGTTTGTATCGGATGATCCTTATATTCCAAAGCCGAGGCTGGAGGATTTTATTAACATCCCAGAAGACGCTGACGAAGAATTACCATTTAATTAAAGAAAAGGAGAAGTATCATGGCTTATAAAAACGTACCTAATATTGTTATTGAAAACGCTCGCATTATTTTTCGGAATTTCAGAGGAGAAGAATCTAAGTATAATCGGGCTGGTAATCGAAATTTTTGTGTTGTTATTGAAGATCCAGAACAGGCTGAAAAGCTCTTAAATGATGGTTGGAACGTAAGAGTTTTACCACCGAGAGAGAAGGACGAAGAGCCAACCCATTATATCCAGGTGGCGGTCAGCTTTGAGAACATTCCGCCAAAGGTGGTTATGATTACAAGACGGAACAAGACACCTCTTGATGATGAGTCCATTTCTACTCTGGATTATGCGGAGATTCGCAATGTTGATTTGACGATTCGACCGTATTCTTGGGAAGTGAACGGTAAAACCGGCATCAAGGCTTATCTGAAAACGATGTATGTCACCATCGAAGAGGATGAATTTGCCGAGAAGTATGCAGAGGAAGAAGGTCCGGAAGAAATTCCATTCCACTAATGAGCGACGGATAGGGTGCCTGATATTGCCAGCAAGGTAAATGTCCTAAGGCTAGAGGAAACAGCCCTATATTTCTGCGAAAGGAGAAATGTTATGGCATTTTGGAACTGGAAAAAGAAGCGAACCACAGCGAAACCGAAAATCAATGCTTCTGTTCCTAAATCCAAAATAAACATCGAAAAGCAAGAATCAAATGTTCCGCCACAACCTAAGAAAACTGACATATCAAAGCCAGATAAAGTACCGAAAAACGAGGATGTTAGAAAAGAATTCCTGAAGACTTTTCATCAGTTGACTTATCGGTATAGATCATGGGATGTATGGCGGGATTTCATCATAATGTTTGCCTGTTCTTTGTCGAATCCGGTGGACAAATCTCACTACGAAGAACGGGAAAAACGATATTTGAAGATTATCAAAAAATACAATAAGCAGGAGCAAAAATTGTTTCCGGAATTAGCTGCCTATGTAGTTATGGCTTTGGAAGATAATCCAGAGCAGGACTTCTTAGGCAGCGTTTTTATGGAATTGAATCTCGGTAACAAATCGACCAGCCAATTCTTTACTCCCTATCATATCTGTGAGCTGATGGCAAAAGTAACGGAAGAAGATGTGATAGCCATTGTGAAGGAAAAAGGCTATATCACGATCAGCGATCCTTGCTGTGGTGCTGGGGCCACTCTGATCGCAGCAGTTAATGAAGCCAAAAAGCAATTGGAAAAGGTGAATCTAAACTTCCAGAATCACGTTCTGGTGGCTGCTCAGGATATTGACGAAACCGTTGCTTTGATGTGTTACATTCAGCTTTCTCTTCTTGGAGTAGCTGCATACATCAAAGTTGGTAACTCCTTAACAGAACCAATGTCTACGGACGATAATGGTGAGAACTATTGGTTCACTGTAATGTATTTTTCGGATGTGTGGGCTATGAGAAGATTGTTTCACAACATATGAAAGGATTGGTAGTATGGTAAAGTCTGTACAATTAAGGAAAGAAGACTGTTATTGTGATTTGACCGAATTCTATGAAAATGTGGCTCGAAAAATCCCGGTGGAAATAACAGACAAAACCTGTTTCGACTGCCGGAAAATTTGCGTCACAAAATCGATCCAAGAAGCTTTATGGTCGTATTATCGTGACGAAAAAGGAAAGACTGACGAGCAGATTGCTACGATGTTGTTGGGATACGGACCGAAGGCAAACTTGGAAAAGCATGGTATTCTGGAGTATCGGGCTGAGATTGAAGACGGATTTATAGTGTGCGAGGAGGGATAGGCGTGAATGGCTGTTAAATTATATGACTATCAGATGACAGCAGTTGAAAAAATGAATAATGGCTGTATTCTGTGCGGCGGCGTTGGAAGCGGAAAGTCCAGAACAGCGTTGGCCTATTACTATCTCCAGAATGGCGGAAATCCAGATTGTTTGATGGGGCTTGAGGATTATGTTGCAATGGACGATCCCCCAAAGGACTTATACATCATCACAACAGCCAGAAAGCGAGACACGATGGAATGGGAGGGTGATCTTTCACCCTTCCTTCTTTCGGTTCACGAGGATATCAATCTATATTCAAATCAGGTTATCGTGGATTCCTGGAATAACATCAAGAAGTACGCAGATGTGAAGGACGCTTTCTTTATATTTGACGAGCAGAGGGTAATCGGTTCTGGGGCTTGGGTGAGGGCATTCCTGAAAATCACCAAATCAAACCAATGGATTCTATTATCTGCAACTCCGGGAGATACCTGGCAGGATTATATTCCGGTATTCATCGCAAATGGATTTTACAAAAACCGGACAGAATTTATCCGAGAACATGTGATTTATAGTCGATTCAGTAAATACCCAAAGATTGACCGATATTTGAATACGGGGAGACTGATTCGACTCAGGAATCGAATCCTGGTAAATATGGATTTCAAGCGCCAGACGATTTCTCATCATGAAGATGTGTTTGTCAAATATGATGTTGAAAAATACAGAGACGTTGGACGAACCAGATGGGACCCATTTAAAAACGAGCCGATTACAAACGCTGCTGGTCTTTGTTATATATGGCGGAAAATTGTAAATACGGATGAGTCTCGGCAGATCGCCTTGATGGAGATCGTAGAGAAACATCCAAGAGCCATTATATTTTACAACTTCGATTATGAATTGGAGCTTTTAAAAGGATTGTTTCAAATTTATGAGGACGATGGAGTTTTTGAAATTGCAGAGTGGAATGGTCACAAACACCAGCCGATTCCAGAGTCAAAAAGCTGGGTATATCTTGTTCAATACAATGCTGGAGCTGAAGGCTGGAACTGCATCAAGACAGACACCATTATATTTTACTCTCAGAACTATTCCTATAAGATTATGAAACAATCTGCGGGCCGAATAGACAGGCTAAATACGCCTTTCAAGGATCTGTATTACTATCATTTGAAATCTCGGAGCGGGATTGATTTGGGGATCAGCAGGTCTTTGAAGGATAAAAAGGATTTCAACGAGACAAAGTTTGTAAAATGGTCTGGGAATACTCCATCAAAAACGGCAGCTTAGGTAGGTGAAAAGATTATGAATGAAGAATATTTGGAAGTAGATTTTAAAAAGTATTGTAAGACTTGTAGACATAAGGAATTGGGAGAGAAATTCGACCCATGTAATGAATGTCTGGATTATGGGTATAATCTCAATTCTAACAAACCTGTAATGTGGGAGGAAAAGAAAAAATGAGCTACCAATACGATCGATATTTGGCGCAGCATAAATCTAACGTTGAAGCAGGATTTCGCTGGTTACAGAAAAATCTCCCCGAGATCACGGAGGGCAGTGGTGCGGAGCATAATATCGTATTTGCACATGATCAATCTAAAACGGAGCCCGATGAATACGGCCCATATGATATTTACTTTTATGGAGGAAATCGCTCTTATGCGGTAGTTGAGGATTTTCGAAAAGCTTGGTTACTGCACATTCATCGAAACCCCCATCATTGGCAGTATTGGATACTGATTAACGATGATCCGGAAGAAGGCGAAATCGTTTTAGAGATGCCCTACTGCTATATTCTGGAGATGATTTGCGATTGGTGGTCCTTTAGTTGGTTTAAAGGAAACTTGCTGGAAATTTTCTCCTGGTATGAAGAACACAAAAATTATATAAAGCTGCATCCCAATACGAGAAAATTGGTGGAGGATATTTTATCCCGTATCCAAAATAAGCTTGGGGAGGTAATGGCGAATGAAATCAACAGATAGCGTGATTGTGAGTTGGGATTTTTCCCATGGAAAAGACGTTGGTGTTCTGATTGTCGGAAAACAGGAGAAAGGAAAAGTCGAAATCATCAACGCCTATCAGGGAGAAGAAGCCAAAGCACTTTATCAAAAGTTGGTATTCCCTAAATCAAAGAAGACCAGCTTTAGCAAGGAGAAAACCACATGAAGCAACCGAAAAAATTAACCAGAGAGCAAAAAGAATGTTTGTCAGCTCATTATCTGAATTGTAAAGACTGGATGCTGGTTGAAGAGACCGAATTCTATTACCGCATCATTAACAAAAATACGGGTGTGATAAAGAGTGTAGATAAATTTAGAAGAATAAGGAGGAGAAAACGAGATGTCGGATATTCTGGTAGTTAAAGTAAATATGTTTTGTCGTTCCAGAGAGTTGAACGATATTCGTCGATACATACTTTCCCAAATAGAAAATGGAAAGGTTGTTGTGTTACCGGCTTATTGCGATGCTCAGATTGTTCCAGACGAAATAGAAATTCGAGTTGAAGATCTCTCTGGAGATAAAAACAAAGGAGACTTTCATTATGGAATTTCTTCCGCCCAAATACCAAAAGTATAGAACATTTCCTCAATTACAACAAAATGATGGAAATGAGCAGATGCAGAAAGTGCTGGAGTTTTCCGGCGAATTGATCATTATTCAGGCAAGACTATGTCCAATTCCAGGCTTTGAGTGCATTTGGCCAGATGGATTACCGTTATCAAAAATATAATGTTTAAAAGGAGAAAAAAGAGTATGAATCTTAAACCAGCGAAAATTATTGCAGTAGATTTTGATGGAACATTATGTGAAAACAAATGGCCGGAGATCGGAGCGGCGAACGAAGAGTTGATAGAGTATATTCGTGATCGACAGAAAAACGGAGATAAACTGATTCTTTGGACTTGCCGTGTGGATGACATGCTTCAGAAAGCCATTGAATGGTGTAGAGAGCGAGGACTGATATTTGACGCAGTCAATGAGAATCTTCCGGAAATCATCGAAAACTTTGGCTCTGATACCAGAAAGATATTTGCCAATGAGTACATAGATGATCGGAATATCTGGCCTCTGGAAAACGGAGTAGCTGATGTTCTTTATCTTTGTGATAGTAAAAGTTGCGGGGATACTTGCCTGGGTGTGGAATGCAAACATACATCCGATATAGCTCATGCCAGGAATTTTATAAAGGGTGACCATGACTCCTATTGGGAAAAGGAATCTGAAATCAAAGAGCCCGATTCACATGAGAAATCCAGTATGGAATTGTGGGCGGAAAGAGAAGTAGAAATTGCCTGCAAACACGAAGCACCTGATCGGAAACCAGGAGAATGGGATTACGGATGTGCTTGCTACGAAAGTGCATTAAAGGCATTCCGGAGTCTTTGTGAAGATGGTCACAGCGGATTTAGCATCGGCATGACAAAGTTTATCTTAAACCGATTGATTGAAGGAAAGCCGCTCACTTCTATCGAAGACACAGAAGATGCCTGGAGTGATATTTCTGATCGAAGTGGTCTTCGTGGAGAGATTGCGAATTACCAGAGCCGGCGGATGAGTTCTCTCTTTAAATATGTATATGCTGACGGCTCTGTTAAGTACAGAGATGTCAACCGTTTCTGTGGTGTGAACTTGGATAATCCAGATGTATCCTACCACAGCGGCTTGATAGATCGAGTAATGGAAGAAAAATTCCCGATTACCATGCCGTATTTTCCGGAGAGCAAACCGTTCCGTGTGTATTGCGAGGAGTTTCTTACCGATCGAAAAAATGGTGACTTCGATACGGTTGGGATTCTCTATGTGATTAAGCCAGATGGCGAACGTGTAGAGATTAACCGTTATTTCAAAGAAGGCGAAAAGGACTTTATTGAGATTGCTTCCTGCGAGTATGAGATGCGCCGAAAGATGTATCATAAGCTTCTGGAGAATCTGAAAAAGGAGCAGAAAAAAGACTGTCACGGTTGCTTCATGGAGGAAGAACAGCATGAATCGGAATAGATTTATCCAAGGATTAAAAAGTAATATCCAACTTTCCGAAAAAGAGAGGAAGCGGATTATTCGGAGAAGCCTTCAGAAATACCCATGGAAAACAAAATGTACGGTGGCGATGGAGGAATTTGCAGAGCTTCAGCAGCAGATCAGCAAACAGGTTCGTGGCTACGGGGACAGAATCGGACTCTTGGAAGAGATGGCAGATGCTTATATTTGTCTGAACTTCCTGGAGTCTATTTTTGATATTAAGCCTGAAGATTTGCAGAAAGCTATTGACGTGAAGCTAGAGCGAGAAAGGAGAAATTGTCAGTTATGAACGAAAATCGATTAAGTCCTCTACCACAGTATCATATCGACAGAGATAAACTGTGTGAGATTGTAAAAGAGACCATTGGTTATGATAGACTTATGGACTCATTCTGTTATGGAACCATCGTTTGTGATGAGTTTGCTTGGTTTTCTAATTCGGACGAGTATTACATTATCCATTTAGAAAGCGGCATGATGGTGAATTGGTATAAACATCTCGGAAGAACAAACACTTGCTCGCAGAAAGACAGAACCATTGATGATTATTATGAGTTCTTCAATTTATTCAAAGAAGAATTGGACTATTTTGAAAGGAGAAATTGTAATGGCAGGACTTAATATGCAAATGGAGTGGAAAACCAGACTTTGTCAAGTTGGTGAAAAGTTTGGATATTTCCACGCATGGGAACATTATTCAAAACCCTTGGAGGCTAGTCCGCTGATGGGTGGGGCTCCAGCGGGAATATTTAGTAAGATGTTTGGCATTGTCGAGTTTTCAGATGGAGTCAGACGAGTTGATCCGTCAGAAATTGTCTTCTGCGATGAAGAAAACGAGACGCTTTCGGAGATGGAGAAAATGAGGAAGGAGAAAGAATACAATGATCAAAATTGAAAACGTAGAAATTATGGGTTGGGAGCACGCAATTCGGGGAATGCGTAACCCGATGAATAGTTGGAATAAGTCTGATAGTGGAATCTGCAAAGGCGGAGACGATGGTATTGGATGTGAGAACTGTGCTAATTATGATTCCTGCGATCATACATACGATCATTCTTGGCAACTTGGTAAAGCCGATCATGACTTGATGATGCGACTTTCAGCCGGTGGATCGACTCATGCAAAGTATCGGAGGATGATCACAGTCTATGCGGACATTACAGCTCCGCTTTATTGGTGGAAAGAGTTCGATACTTATAAAGTTGGCACAGTAGCCAATTCCTGTTCCACCATGCATAAGATTGCGGAAAAAGCTTTCACAGTCGAGGATTTTAGCATAGAACATCTGATGTCTGCGGCGGGCGATAATGATTGTCCATTGCTACAAGATCCAAATGATCCATATAATGCGTTCAGTCCACAAAACATTTTTATGCTGACGTTAAGGATGTTAAATGCTTGTAGGGCGAAGTATCTGGAAACAAAAGATAAAGATCATTGGTGGCAAATGATACAGCTTCTCCCCTCTTCCTATAATCAGAAACGAACAGTTATGTTGAATTATGAGGTGCTGGCACACATTTATTGGGACAGAAAAAACCATAAATTAGATGAGTGGAGAGAACATCCTGTTGTTTTTAAACCAAAGAATATAGAATCCGTCCATCAAGTTGGTTCAACAAAAAGTGGTTTAAGCGTTAGATGGAACGTTGAAGAAATAAAACCAGATCATTTAGGTTTCTGCGATTGGATCAAGAAATTGCCATATGCGAAGATTATCATTGGAGACGAAGGAGGACTAAAATTATGACATTACCTCAGCAACTTATAATTCTTGTGGTCATATACATTTGTGCCTATTCTTTGGTTGATCGAATTTGCAAATGCATTGAGCATTGTGCTTCGGCTAAGGGATACGCAAAGTTGGAAGAGGCGAAAATCCTCGCCAAAGATCGGAGTAAAGGAGAGTAAGTATGTGGAGCCGAAAACTGATAAAAAATAAAATCTATGCTGTCCTGATTATCCTGATAGGAGCGTTGTCAGTCCCGATTGAATGGGATGCAACGTTCTTTTTATTTTCCCTGATTATGGGAGTACCGCTGTTTTTTGCGAAAACGAACTGGATTTATGAAGGGGATGAGGATAATGGGACGAGCCGAGAGGAGACGCGCTCAAAAATTAGAGCAGAAAGCCAAAACCGCCACATACAATCTCACGAAAGTGCAGCTCGATGCGGCCGTCCGTGAACAGGTGGGAAAAGAGCTGGAGCGAATTAAGCAGGAAGCTATGGATGACGCCGTAAACACTGCGATGATTCTGCTCCTGACTCTGCCGCTGGAAGTGCTGATGGACCATTATTGGACGAAATCCTATGCAAAGCGTATTCCGAAGTTTACTGAACAGGTTCTGGAATATTACGAACGCTGGCAAAATGGTGAACTGGATATGGAAAAGCTGAAAGAGGATTTGTGGGAATATGGCGGTGTGAAATTAGTTGAAAGTGAGGGTGAAGCAACATGAAATGTGTAATGGGAGTTATTGCGTGTGTCGTTGGACTGGTAAGCCTGATCGGTCTGATTGTGTTAAAGGCGGTCAACTCGTCTGCAACCTATATGGATGATTCATTCCGGTGGGGAGGACGAGATGGGTACTAAAAACGATTGTCGAAAAAATGCAGAAGGATATTCAGATCCGACTGCCTATGAAGCATTGAGAAACATTGAGCAAGAAGAGGACCGGTTCCACAAACTACTGGATACCATTTTTACACTTTGTGAACTGTCCGACTTCCACATCGAAGAGCGGATCGTCATTAAGGACAAACGAACCGGACGGATTTGGAGGTGAGTATTTATGTCTGACGGAGTTCGAGAGACGGTGTGTACGAGATGTGTTCATAGAGAGGTTTGCGCTTATAGGGGCACATATCTCAAGTATTTGGAAACATTGGTGAAATTTAACAACGAGTATTCGGATGATATCTCTTTCATTAAGAAAGAAGATCCGAATTGTAAGTTCTTTTCAAAGAAATCTGATTCTAATTTCCGGGAGGTATAACGTTATGGATGAGTGGCAGAAGACTATGGATTCTCTTATCAAGGCTTTTGACGAATTTGCCGTGAAAGTAAAAGAGATGGCGGACGCTCTGGCTGAGGCATTCGGATTCGAAGCATCGGCATCCGAGAACAAAAAGAAAAAGAGTCTCGGTTCTCCTGCTCGATATGGGATGTCTTTGCAGAAATTTCGAAGAGACTCCTTCGTTAAGCAGTATTCTTACCGGCCGACTGCCCGGAAACACCTACCTTATCAGAGAAGAAATTATTGAAAATCGTCCGTACAAAGCTTGAAAGTGGGTGAAAATCACGCCCACTTTTGGGTTTTGAAAAATGGGCTTTGGCCACTTTTATGTGGGCTTTTTGAAAAATGCGGGGACTTTTGGGGAAGGATTCGGACGATTTTGGTCAAATTTGTGACCATTTGCCCACTTTCTGCCCACTTTTAAAACCCCGATTTGGTCAGCAAAAACCCAGTATTTATGCGGGTTTGCGGGCTCAAAGCCCATTTTCCCACTTTTTTTCTTAAACTATTATGATAGAAAGTTTAAAAGTATATAGTAATAGCGAAAAAAAAGTGGGTTTTTGGCCACGAGCAAAAATGGAGGAAATTATGAGCAAGATTAGTTGGGAGAGCTTGTATGAAAATTTCAAGTCGATTTATCCAAGGTTGTCGCGGTCATCCGTATATTTTCGTCCGTTCGGGTATATGAGTATAGTAGTGTACTTCGAGGACGGAATGAAGATGATCTACGATGACCTGAGAAAACAGGCTTATATCACAGCTTAAAGAAAAAGTCAAGAGTAAATGAAAAAATGTTTCCTTTATTTTTGAACTGTGCTATACTGTAATTGCCACACAATCAAATATCGCAACTTCGTTTAAGGGAATTCATTTTGGTAAAAAGTGTATTCTCTCTTTACTCATACCCTTAAACGGAGCGAGATTGTGTGGCAACAATGGGAGATGCATTTTTTTCAGGTGCGTCTCTTGTTGGGGCCGCACCTTTTTTATTGCCCTAAAAACTGAGTGGAGGAGAAAGAAGATGAAACGTAAGTTTCTGGCGATTGTAGCAGTTTTAACAGTTTTATTATCTGGATGCAGCAGTGAGGACGACGGAAAAATTCACATGCCGTTTGGTGGAAACGATTATGACGGCGCTAATTATCAGGAGATAGTCTCACAATTGGAGGAAGCAGGTTTTACCAATATACGAGAAGAGCCTCTTGGTGATTTAGTAACTGGATGGTTAAATGACGAAGGAGAGGTGGATGAAGTCTCCGTTGATGGCGATACTGTGTTCAGCACCGATTCTAAATATTTACCAGATGTTGAAATAGTGGTTTCATATCACACATTCCCTGACGAGGAAGAATCATCTACCGAAGATGAAAACTCACATTTAGAAAGTAATGAGGAATCCTCTGAAGTTGAAAATGAAATTTCTGAAAATACGGAGTCCACTAACGAAGTTCCAGAAGAAAATCTAACACCGGAGAATAATGAAGACTTAGCGGCAGTTTTATCGGCAACGAATGAACTTGATCCGATTTACTCAGAATTTGCAGAAAAGTATAAAAATCAAATTATCGAGTTTGATGCGTGTATTACCTATTTGGCAAATCACGGAGATAACAATACAAGATATGACTTATTATTGTCTGCGGGTGATTATGTAGATGAGAACACAGTAAATCCCGGACCCATTTTTAAATTTAAAGATGTAAATACTTATGGAATGGGAATCGAGGATTTGTATCTTCCAGACTATATAAGCATCGGAGCAAATATACATGTAACTGCTGAAATTCAATCATTTAGTGAGAACGAAGGAGTATTCTTTCTTAATCCTGTGAAAGTCGTTCCTCGATAAATATAGAAATCGTCTAGCCTGTACCTAAATCATTAGGTATGGGCTATTTTTATGTCTACTTTTGTTTTTTCGCGCGAAAAATACATCGACTGTTATGAAGAGAGAGGGTTAAAATGGCCATTCTCTCTTTTGTTTTGGAGAAAGGGGGCTCACTTATGCTGGAAAGCGAATTTCAGAATAAGCTGATTCAAGAACTGAAAAGAATGTTCAAAGGCTGCATCGTAACAAAACTGGATTCCAGTCACATTCAGGGAATTCCCGATTTGCTGATTCTCTATAACGATAAGTGGGCCACTTTAGAATGTAAGAAAAGTGTTCGCGCCAAGAAACAACCAAATCAAGAATATTATGTTGGACGAATGAATGAGATGTCATTCTCAAGATTTATTTGTCCCGAAAATAAGGAGGAAGTGTTACATGATCTTCAACAAGCATTCGGCTCTTGAAGGGCAACACGCCTTTCTTGGCGCAAGCAAATATCACTGGATTAACTATGACGAATCCAAAGTTGCAGAATCGTACTCAAAATTCCTTGCGACTCAAAAAGGTACGGAGCTTCACGATTTCGCAGCAAGATGTATTACGCTTGGACAGAAACTTCCGAAGTCTCAGAAAACATTGAATATGTATGTGAATGACGCGATTGGTTTCAAAATGATTCCTGAACAGCCACTTTTCTATTCGGAGAATTGCTTTGGAACAACAGATGCAATTGCATTTCGAAATCGTATGCTTCGTATTCACGATTTAAAAACCGGCGTCATTCCGGCGCACATGGAGCAGCTTGAAATATACGCTGCTCTTTTTTGTTTGGAATACAAAATCAAGCCGGCCGACATTGAGATGGAACTTCGTATCTATCAGAACAACCAGATTCTTTATGAGAATCCAACGGCTGAAACTATCGTTCCTATCATGGACAAGATTATCACATTCGACAAAGTAATTAACAAAATCAAAGAACAGGAGGGCTAAATTATGAATCCGATTGCAGAAGAAATTTTGATGCACTATGGAATGCCCCGTCGTTCTGGTCGTTATCCGTGGGGATCTGGTGAAAATCCTTATCAGCATAGTGGAGATTTTCTGAGTCGAGTGGATGAACTAAAAAGTCAGGGTATGAGCGATACCGAAATTGCAAAAGCTATGGGATTAACCACCACGCAATACCGTACGCAGAAATCCTTGGCCAAAGATGAACGGCGTGCTCTGGATGTGGCAAGGGCAAAATCTCTTCGAGAAGATGGATTGAGCTTAAATGAGATTGCAAAAGAGATGGGGTTTGCAAATGACTCTTCTGTCCGTTCTCTTTTGAATGAGAATTCTGAGGTTCGTATGAACCAGGCTAAGACAACTGCCGAATTTATCAAAAAGCAGATTGATGAAAAAGGAATGATTGATGTCGGCGTCGGCGTGGAACGTGAGCTTGGAATTTCTAAGGAGAAACTGAATGAAGCACTCTACATGTTGGAGATGGAAGGCTATCCTGTCTATGGTGGTCGAGTGGATCAGATAACGAATCCAGGAAAGAAAACCACGCTTCGAGTAATTTGTCCTCCTGGAACAGAGCATAAGGAGATTTATGATTTTGAGAATATCAATTCTCTGAAAGACTATGTCTCCCATGACGATGGAGAATCCTTTGATCCCAAATTTGTCTATCCCAAAAGCATGGACTCAAAAAGGCTTCAAATTCGTTACGCAGAAGATGGCGGGGAATTAAAGGATGGTGTTGTTGAAATTCGAAGAGGCGTTGAAGACTTGTCTCTTGGTGAATCTCACTATGCTCAGGTTCGAATCTTGGTTGATGGAACGCACTACATTAAAGGAATGGCCGTTTACTCAGATGACCTTCCTGATGGCGTGGATGTTATGTTCAACACCAATAAGAAAAAAGGAACTCCAAAGATGGACGTTCTGAAGCCAATCAAAGACGATCCTGATAATCCGTTTGGTTCTTTAATCAAAGAAGGAATCAACGACCCGGATAATCCAACGACTGAAAGAGGAGGACAGAGTTATTACTATGATAAAAATGGTAAGAAACAGCTTTCTCTTATTAACAAACGTGCAGAAGAAGGGGATTGGGGAGAATGGGCCGATAAGCTTCCATCCCAATTTCTGTCAAAGCAGAGCAGAACTTTGATAAAGAAGCAGTTGAATTTGGCAGCAGCAGATAAGCAGTCTGAATTTGATGAGATTTGTTCTCTTACAAATCCAACAGTGAAAAAGGTTCTTTTGAAATCTTTTGCTGATGACTGCGATGCAGCTGCTGTTCATTTACAGGCAGCCGCTCTTCCCAGACAGAAGTATCAAGTCATTCTGCCGTTAACGTCTATCAAAGACAATGAGGTCTATGCTCCGAACTACAAGAATGGAGAAACAGTAGCTCTTGTGCGGTATCCGCATGGTGGAACTTTCGAGATTCCCATTCTAACTGTTAATAATAAGCAGCCAGAAGGAAGAAGAGTTCTTGGAAATACACCGGCAGATGCTATTGGCATCAATAAAAAGGTGGCTGACCGTCTTTCTGGAGCTGATTTCGACGGCGATACTGTCATGGTGATTCCGTGTAATTCTTCTAATAGCAGGGTGAAGATTACTTCTACTCCACAATTAAAGGGACTGGAAGGATTTGATCCTAAGATGTCTTATGGAACTGTTAAAAAGGGTGACGATTACTATAACAGCAGCGGTCAGAAGATTAAGATTATGAAGAATACCCAGACAGAAATGGGTAAGATTTCAAACTTGATTACTGATATGACGCTGAAAGGCGCTACTCAGGACGAGCTTGCAAGAGCTGTACGTCATAGTATGGTCGTCATTGATGCAGAGAAGCATAAGCTGGACTACAAGAAGAGCGAACAGGACAATGGCATCACTGCTTTGAAGAAGAAGTACCAGGCTCACGAGGACGATGATGGTTATGGTGGAGCTTCTACTCTGATTTCTCGGGCCAAGTCTGAGACTTCTGTTCTGAAGAGGAAAGGAAGCCCGATCATTGACAAGGAAACTGGGGAACAAAGCTGGAAGAGCGTCAGGGAGGAGTATGTAGATAAGAACGGAAAGACCCAGGTACGAACTCAAAAAAGCACCAAGATGGCAGAAACCAGAGACGCCCGTACTTTATCTTCAGGAACCCCTCAGGAGGAAGCATATGCGGACTATGCAAACACCATGAAATCCCTGGCTAATCAGGCCCGTAGGGAGATGGTTAATACTGGAAAGATAGCCTACTCTGCTTCCGCCAAACAGACCTACCAGGCAGAGGTTGATTCTCTTATGGCCAAGCTTAATGTGGCTTTAAAGAACGCCCCCCGCGAGCGTCAGGCACAGACCATGGCGAATTCTATTGTGGCCGCCAAGAAGAAAGACAATCCCGATATGACAAAGGCCGAAATCAAGAAGGCTAATCAACAGGCCCTTACTGCGGCCCGTACTGCTGTTGGTGCCAAGAGAACCCCTGTCGAGATTACAGATCGTGAGTGGGAAGCGATTCAGGCTGGCGCCATCAGCGAGAACAAGCTTACCCAGATTCTCAACAATACAAACATAGATACAGTCAGACAGAGAGCTACCCCTCGTGCAACAACAACCCTTAGCTCTGCCAAAGTAAATCGTATTGCAGCGCTGAATGCTTCTGGCTATAGCACTGCTGAGATAGCAGCAGCGTTGGGTGTTTCCAGTTCTACTGTGTCGAAGTATCTGAATGGAAAGGAGTGAACAAAGTAAATGGCGAAGAAGTGTATGCTTACAACCATTGACAATCCTTTCGATCCATTTGAACAGTTCACTTCATGGTTACTGTTTGATGAGGAAAAAGGTTATCATTCATGTTCGTATCTTGGTAGAATTGCCAGAACCTCGGACCAACTCTCCGATGAAGAGAATGACTTGGAAGTTGAGCGAGCAATTGATGAGATCGTAAGATACGATTTCCGAAACATTTACAAAAAAGTTACGCGAGATGCGGTGGCTATCTAGGTATCAGATGGTATAGGGGGGGGGTAGCAAAAATCGCACCCCCTCCGTCATCGCGGCGGTCTTTGAAAATTCCCCGGGGGTATTTTTCGGAGAATGTTTTTACCTTCCGGCAGTATTTAACAGAGCTCATAAGGTTGACTAAGTAATAAGCTGTGGTTCTTTTTACTCTTTTTCTCCTTTCGGTAAAAAAGTTACAGTCATCCTTGTGGGTTCTTTTAAATACTGCCGGAAGACTTTTATGAAACTATTGAAAAACAGATGGGAAGGAGGCAGTAAATGGATAGAAAAGCAAAGGGTTCTGAATCAACTGGCTCTTCCAAGAAGATTCGTCCTGCTTTGACTCCGGAAGCAAGGGAGCTTCAGATGATTTCTCTGGCCGTTGACTTGGCTGAAAAGCAATTGCTGGAAGGGACTGCTTCTTCTCAGGTCATTACTCACTATCTGAAACTGGGTTCTTCCAGAGAGAAGCTCGAACGGGAGCGGTTGGAGGAAGAGAACAATTTGTTGCGGGCAAAAGTGAGAGCCATCGATTCTACCGATGAAATCAAGGATCTCTATAAGGACGCCATCAATGCGTTTCGTATATACAGCGGACAGGGTAACGACGATGATTAGGACATATTCGGAATTATCAAAATTAAAGACTTTCAAAGAACGATATGAGTATCTCCGTTTAGGCGGAGTCGTCGGAGCAGATACTTTTGGGTTTGACCGATATCTGAATCAGATTTTCTATCGTTCTATGGAATGGAAATCTGTTCGTGATTTTGTGATTGTAAGAGATAACGGATGTGACCTTGGAATAGAAGGCCACGAGATATATGGAAAGATACTGATCCATCACATGAATCCAATTTCTGTTGAGGACATTTTAAAGAGGAGCGATTTCCTTTTAAACCCGGAGTACCTCATCTCGACAATTCTTACAACACATAATGCCATTCACTATGGAGATGAGAGTCTTCTCACCACAGAACCTGTTGTTCGAAGCAAAAACGATACATGTCCCTGGAAACATTGATGGGAGGAGGTTATGGAGATTATGGAAAGCATACTGACATCGATTAAAAAGATGCTGGGTATTACGGAAGAGTATGAACACTTCGACTCAGACCTTATCATACATATCAATTCGGTATTCATGATCCTTACCCAACTTGGTGTCGGCCCGCCATCAGGCTTCTCCATTCAGGATAAAAGCACTACATGGAAAGAATTCATTTCTGACGAGACAAAGTTGCAGCTAGTAAAATCCTACATGCATATGAAGGTGAAACTGCTGTTTGATCCGCCGTTGAGTTCTGCTGTATTGGCATCCATGGAAAAGATGATCGCTGAGGCGGAATGGAGATTGAATGTTGCAGCAGAAACAGATGCGGAAAAATCTGAAGAATACGAGTCCTACGACGGCGAGTACAGGATAACGCCAAAAGCGTTTCAATCTCAGATGCTGGATACCGAGAATAAAGTTCTGGATCGAAATATTGTGGTGACAGAAGTCCCGTATTACGAGACCGGAAATTCGGCAAATGGAGTGACATCATATATCGCAAAGGAGGGAGATTCAAAATGAGTAATGAAGCATTGCTACAGCATCACGGGATTCTTGGGATGAAATGGGGCGTCCGAAGAACTCCTGAACAGCTTGCGAGAGCAAGTGGAAAGAAGAGCAGTTCCGATGACGCGGTGAAAAAGATGTCTGATTCGGAACTCCGTTCAAAGATTAACCGTCTTCAGATGGAAAAGCAGTATAAACAGCTTACCAGTTCAGAAATTTCTGTCGGCAGAAAGTTTGTACAGGACGTGCTGACCAATGCCGCAAAGCAGACCGCCACTAATTATGTATCGAAATACATGACGAAGGGGATTGATGCGGTTATCAAGAAAGCAACCAGCAAGTAGGTGATTCAATTATGGCATTATCAAACACTGCCGTTCCCAAATACTACGGTATGTTTCGGGATGCCGTAATAAGGGGAGAGATACCGGTTTGTAAAGAAGTCTCTATGGAGATGAACCGAATTGACGACCTGATAGCCAATCCAGGTATTTACTATGATGACCAGGCTGTTGAAGGATGGATTGCTTATTGTGAATCGGAACTGACATTGACAGATGGTTCTGATTTGAATTTGCTGGACTCTTTCAAACTATGGGGTGAACAGCTTTATGGATGGTACTACTTCGTTGAACGAAGTGTGTGGGAGCCAAGTTCTGATGGACATGGCGGAAGATATGTAAATAGAAGAATCAAGCAGCGTCTGATAAAGAAACAATATCTCATTGTTGGACGAGGGGCTGCTAAATCTTTGTATGATACTTGTGTTCAATCTTACGGATTGAATATTGACACCTCGACAACGCATCAGATCACGACAGCGCCTACGATGAAGCAGGCGGATGAAGTGATGTCGCCTTTCCGTACAGCAATCACCCGGTCGAGAGGCCCGCTGTTCCGATTCCTAACGGAAGGTTCTTTGCAGAATACGACTGGTTCTAAAGCGAAGCGAATGAAGCTGGCCTCCACTAAAAAGGGAATCGAGAATTTCCTTACGGGTTCACTTCTGGAAGTACGTCCAATGTCCATTGCAAAGCTTCAGGGATTGCGGCCTAAGATTTCTACCGTTGACGAGTGGCTGTCCGGCGATACCAGAGAAGATGTGGTTGGTGCCTTAGAGCAGGGTGCGTCTAAATTGGATGATTACATCATCGTGGCCACGAGTTCTGAGGGAACGGTGAGAAACGGAGCCGGCGACACAATCAAAATGGAGTTGATGGACATTCTCAAAGGTGATTATGTCAATCCTCATGTTTCCATTTGGTGGTATAAACTCGATTCCATTGATGAAGTCGGCAACCCGGATATGTGGCTGAAGGCAAATCCTAATATTGGTAAGACGGTAAGTTATGAAACTTATCAGCTTGATGTGGAGAGAGCAGAAAAATCTCCGGCGGCCAGAAATGATATTTTGGCTAAGAGATTTGGATTACCGATGGAAGGTTACACCTACTACTTCACATACGAAGAAACCCTTCCCCATAAGAAGAGAAGTTATTGGCAAATGCCCTGTTCTTTGGGAATCGATTTGTCACAGGGAGACGACTTCTGTGCTTTTACGTTCCTTTTTCCATTATCGAATGGTTCCTTTGGAGTGAAAACCAGGAACTACATTTCTTCATCAACTCTGATGAAACTTCCGGCAGCAATGAGAATCAAATATGATCAATTTATGGATGAAGGAAGCCTGATTGTCTTAGAGGGAACCGTTCTGGATATGATGGAAGTCTACGAGGATTTGGACAACCACATTGCAGAATTTGGATACGACGTTCGATGCTTGGGATATGACCCGTACAATGCAAAAGAGTTCATTGAACGGTGGTCCTCTGAAAATGGTCCGTTCGGAATCGAAAAGGTTATACAGGGTGCTAAGACAGAATCCGTTCCTTTGGGAGAGTTAAAAAAACTTTCTGAGGAGCGGATGCTTTTGTTTGATGAAGAACTTATGACTTTTGCGATGGGGAACTGCATTGTTATGGAAGATACGAATGGAAACCGTAAATTGCTAAAAAAGCGATATGACGCAAAGATTGATGCCGTGGCAGCTATGATGGATGCGTTTGTCGCTTTCAAGCTCAACCGAGATGCTTTCGAATAGGAGGTGACGATTTCAAAATGGAAGTTTCAATCGGTTCCAGGATTAAACACGCCTGGAACGCTTTTTTAAATAGAGACCCAACAGGTTTCTATCGGGACATAGGAGTTGGATATTCATACAGACCCGACCGTCCAAGACTTACAAGAGGGAATGAGAGATCCATTGTTACCTCTGTATATAATCGCATTGCGTTGGATTGCGCTTCAATTAGCATCCAACACGTCCGACTGGACGACTCTGAAAGGTTCCTTGAGAAAATTCCTTCAGGGTTAAATGACTGTCTGAATTTATCTGCCAACATTGACCAGACGGGACGTGCTTTCCTTCAGGATGTTGTTTTATCCATGCTTGATGAGGGCTGCGTGGCGATTATTCCGGTTGATACGGATGACGATCCTGATACTACTGGCTCATATAAAATCGAGTCGATGCGTACTGGAAAGATTCTGGAGTGGTTTCCGAGCCATATTAAAGCGAGAGTTTACAATGAGCGGACTGGATTAAAGGAAGATATTGTGGTTCCAAAAGATACAGTCGCAATTATCGAAAATCCGCTTTATGCAGTAATCAATGAGCCGAACTCAACGATGCAGCGTTTGATAAGGAAGCTGAATTTATTGGACGTTGTCGATGAGCAGAGCAGTTCGGGGAAACTTGATTTAATTATCCAGCTTCCCTATGTAATTAAAACAGAAGCAAGGCGTCAACAGGCTGAGAAGAGGCGTGTCGAGATTGAACGCCAGTTGGCCGGTTCTAAATATGGTATTGCATATACCGATGGTACGGAGCGGATCACACAGTTGAATCGTTCTGTGGAAAATAATCTGATGAAGCAGATTGAATATCTGACGAGTATGCTTTACAGCCAGTTAGGTATCACTCAGAGCATATTGGATGGTTCCGCAGATGAGAAGACCATGCTGAACTATTATAACCGTACTATTGAGCCAATCATTTCAGCAATTGTTGACGAAATGAAACGTAAGTTCCTTACCAAAACGGCCAGATCTCAAAAGCAATCAATTCTGTTCTTCCGCGACCCCTTCAAACTTGTACCAGTAGCCGATCTGTCAGAAATCGCTGACAAATTTACAAGAAACGAGATTATGACATCCAACGAAATTCGGCAGATTATCGGCATGAAGCCGTCTGACGATCCGAAAGCCGATGAGCTGAAGAATAGCAATATCAGCGAGGCAAAATCCGAGACTTCAAATGAGGGTTCTGATGTCGAATCTGGTGAAAGTGATTCTGGGGCAGATTACGACAGTATCGTAAATGAGCTGCTTGATGGTCTTGAAAAGGAGATTGATGAAATTATAGGAAACTAGGTTTCAGATGATGAGGAGGAGACCTAATGGATATTGACGAGCTCCTTCAACATTATGCATCTCCCTATTATGACCCGGTAAAAGCTCATGAATATTATATGAGAACCAGAGAACTCAAGGGGCGTCGTTCTACGACGAAGCTCAATGATGAGGGTAAAGAAATCTGGGCTTATACAAAGAATGAGATAACCAGCGAGAAGAAGGAAAAGGTAAAAGAAGAACAGGAAAAGCGAAAACAAAAAATTGCTGAACTGAGAGCAAAGGCCAAGGTAACCCGAGAGCAGATCTCGGCTAGATTAAAGGAACTGAATGCTCAGCTTACCGAGGAATCTTCATCAAGAAGGAGCAGGGTTGATTCCCGTAAAAAATCCGATTTGGAGGATATTGGGGAGGAAGCTGAAGACCAGAAAGAGCGCATTGACGAAAAGAAAAATGCCGAGATTGAACGCTTGATGGCGATAGAAATTCCTTCCGGATTATCCAAAGAGGAAAGGGCAAAGCGAGTGGCGGAGCGCAACGAGAAAATCGCAAAGCTTCGTGATGATGCCAGCGAGGATAAAGCTAAGGTGAGTGAGCAGGCGAAAGCTGAAAAGGAAGAGGTGAGGACTTCCGCAAGTCGTAAAAAGAAGCGAATTACCGAAGACGCTAAAGAAGAGAGGGCTGATAATTCTGCGAATGCTAAATCGGAAAGAGAAAAAGTCAGTACAGAGTTAAAGGCTGCTGTCACCGCTGCCAGGGAAGCTTATAAAGCGGCAAAAGAGAACCTTGATGCTACTTATGAGGAGCTTTATCAGCAAGAGTTCGACAAGATAGCTTCCGAATACAAAGCAGTGAAGAAGCGGAAACGAAAGAAGTAGCAATACAGCTTTCGCGCAATACTGACAAAAGGAGTGATTTTCAAAATGGAGAAATACGATTTTAGTGGTTGGGCCACTAGAAACGATCTTCTTTGCAGCGATGGCCGTACCATCAAAAGGGATGCATTTAAGAGCCAGAATGGACAAACGGTTCCCCTGATTTGGGGACATAATCATTCTGATCCTAATTGTGTGCTTGGTCATGGTGTGCTGGAAAATCGTGAAGAGGGCGTTTATGCCTACTGTAGTTTCAATGACAGTGAATCCGGGCAGGCAGCGAAGAAGCTGGTTCAGCATGGAGACGTTCGTTCACTTTCTATTTGTGCCGGTCAGCTTAAACAGGCCGGAGCGAATGTGGTGCATGGCGTTATCTACGAACTGAGCCTTGTTCTGGCCGGAGCCAACCCTGGAGCTTTCATTGATTCTGTCATGACTCACGGTGAGACTTCAGAAGACCGTACCATTATCGGATATGACGAGAACATTATGATCTATCATTCTGCCGAGGAGGACGACAAACCCGAGGAAAAGAAGACGGAGGAGAAATCCGAATCTAAGGAAGATAAGACTTCTGAAGAAAAGCCTGAGGAAGATGACGAGACAATTGAGCAGGTATTTAATACCCTCAATGAAAAGCAGAAAAAAGTGGTTTATGCAATGATCGGACAGGCTATTGGAGAAACCGATGAGCCCGAAGATAAAAATGATGACGATTCTAAAGGAGGAAATACCGAGATGAAGCATAATGTGTTTGACAACGATAAGAAAAATGAGACCGGTGGCTTTCTGACCCATTCCGCGCAGGAAGACATCATTAAGATGGCGAAGACCAGTCAGGTTGGTACTTTCCAGACGGCTCTTCAGCTTTATGCGGAGCAGAATGGCCTTCAGCATGATGCGGTCAGCGGCGGCTTTGTTCAGACTGGCGACGGAAACGTGACGAGCCTGTTCCCGGAATACCAGGAAGTACGTCCGGGCGCTCCTGAACTCATTACCAATGACCAGGGTTGGATTACCAATGTAATGAGGAAGGTACATAAGAGCCCGATTTCCAGAATCAGAACCAGCCAGACCGACATTCGTGGTATTGATGCTCTTCGCGCCAGAGGCTACAAGAAGGGGAAAGAGAAGCAGCAGGCCGGCAATTTCAAGCTGGTACGCAGAACCACTGATCCGCAGACCGTTTATGTGAAGAATGCTCTGCATCGTGACGACATCGTTGACATTACCGATTTCGATTACGTGAAGTACCTGTATGACATCGACCGCCTGATGCTCAATGAAGAACTGGCCATTGCGATGATGCTGGGTGACGGCCGTGAAGACGGCGACGATGGTAAGATCGATCCGGATAAGATCAGACCCATCTGGACGGATGACGACCTCTACACTATTCACGCCGATTTGGATGTTGAAGGCGCAAAGAAGGAGCTTCAGGGTACAAACACCGGGGTAAACTTCGGTGAAAATTATATTTATGCCGAGGCTATGATCAATGCGGTTCTGTATGCGAGAGAGAATTACAAGGGTACTGGTACTCCGGATATGTACATCACCCCACATATGCTCAATGTGATGCTTCTGGCCCGTGATATGAACGGCCGCAGAATCTACGCTTCCAAGGCAGAGCTTGCGTCTGCCTTCAACGTAGGTGAGATCCTTACCGCTGAGCAGTTCGAGGGGAAGACCCGTAAGACAGATGACAGCAAAACCAAGAAGCTGCTCGCTATCATCACGAATCTGAACGACTACTCTCTGGGTGCTACGAAGGGCGGCGAAGTTACTCACTTCACGCAGTTCGATATCGACTTTAACCAGGAGAAGTCCCTTCTGGAGACCAGATGCTCCGGCGCTCTGACCAGAGTGTACTCTGCCATTGCGATCGAAGAGGATGTAACGGAAAACCCTTAATCGGCTTCTCCGTTAGTCCCGAAGATGGGGGAGCCAATCTGTTCGGGAAAACGGTAGATTCGTTACAGGAGAATATTGTTGTCGGAGAGTCCGAGATTACTGGTACATTGAAGTATGTTACCGGATACACGGGATTCAGCAGCAATACTTCTGAGCAGGAAGGAAACTATCTTGCTTTGAAAGTTGATGCTGATTCTGAGGATGCGATTGTGACCGTTGAACTCGTAGGCGGCACCAAAGGACCGGTTACGCTCGATGACGACATGAACATCGTACTCCTTATCAAGAATAAGGATACTCAGAGCATCAAGGTGACGGTGAACGATGGGGAAGATTCTGCTATCAAGACTTATGGGCTTACCGGATTGACTTTGGAAACAGAGTAAAGGAGAAAATTCAAAATGGCAAAATTTTTTGGAAAAATCGGCTATGCAGTATCAAAGGATGTTCGCCCTGGTGTTTGGGATGGAGAAATCACTGAGCGAGAGTATTTCGGAGATTTGATTCGGAATACTAGTCGGTATCAGACTTCTGATAAGCTCAATGACGACATCAACATTTCCAATGAGATCAGCATTGTGGCCGATCCTTTTGCCTATCAGAATTTTCACACAATGCGGTATGTTGAGTTCATGGGAGCAAAGTGGAAGATTTCCAGTGTCGAAGTTCAGTATCCGCGTCTGATTCTGACGGTAGGAGGTGTATATAATGACTGATCGACGAATCCTGTTTCACAAACTATTGTGCGAGATATTATCCTGCCCGATAGAAGGCGAACAGTGCCGATGTTATTTTCAGCCTCCGGAATCTATTAAGATGAATTACCCCGCCATTGTATATAGCCTTGACGATATTGACAAGACGTATGCGAATGACGGGGTATATTTGTCTAATCGAAGATATGCCATTACCGTCATTGATAAAGATCCGGATACGTCCTTGGTGCAGAAAGTAACGAATTTACCGATGAGCCGGTTCGACCGGCATTTTAAAAAAGATAACCTGAATCACTACATTTTTAATGTGTATTTCTGAGATTGGAGGAATAATTCAATGAGTAAACTTGTTTGGGATAAAGTTGGGGAACGGTTTTACGAAACCGGTTGTGACCATGGTGTCCTTTATCCGATCCAGACTGGCGGAAAATACAACAAGGGGGTTGCGTGGAATGGTCTGAGTGCAGTGACGGAGAGTCCTTCTGGAGCAGAACCCTCCCCTATTTATGCGGATAATATCAAGTATCTGAATCTGATGTCCGCAGAAGATTTTGGTGGAACCATCGAGGCATATACCTATCCAGATGAATTCTCTGAATGTGATGGATCGGTGGAGATTGCGCCTGGCGTATTTGCCGGCCAGCAGAGCAGGAAGGTATTTGGTCTTTCTTATCGGACGATTCTGGGAAATGATGTGGACTCCGATGATTACGGTTACAAACTCCATTTGGTGTATGGCTGCTTGGCTTCGCCGTCTGAGAAGGGCTACCAGACCAAGAATGATAGTCCAGAACCGATCGCGCTTTCTTGGGAATTTAGCACAACGCCGGTTGAAATTACGAAGACGATCGAAGGCAAGAAGCTGAAACCTACAGCAATCCTTACTTTCGACTCCACGAGAGTAGATGCCAAGAATTTGGCAGCTTTGGAGGAAATTCTTTATGGTAAAGATCCGACCACAGAAGAAGGAAATGACGGCGTTGACCCCAGACTTCCGCTTCCGGATGAAGTAATCGAGATCATGACCAAGGAAAACCCTTAATGAGCCTTTCCGTTAAGCCTGAAGACGGAGAGGCTGTTTTATTTGGGAAAGCAGTAAATGAATTACAGAGTGATGTGGTTGTTTCCGATGATGAGGTGACAGGCACTCTGAAGTATGTCGATGGTTATGTCGATTTTAGCAGTAATGTTTCAGAACAGTCGGGAAATTACCTTGCTCTCAAGATTGAAGCTGAGCCGGCTGAAGCAGAAACAGTTGTCGAGCTTGTAGGCGGCACCAAAGGACCGGTTACGCTCGATGACGACATGAACATCGTACTCCTTATCAAGAATAAGGATACTCAGAGCATCAAGGTGACTACCACACACAACGAGGAAAGCGTCACAAAGACTTATGGTCTTTCTGGGCTGACCTTGGAAACAGAATAATCTATAGGAAGCCTCGTATTCAATGTGCGGGGCTTCTTTTTATTTGAAAGGAGAAAAAATTATGTTGAAGAAAACTATTCCCTATATCGATCTGAATGGCGTTAAAAGAACAGAGGATTTCTATTTCCACCTGTCAAAGCCGGAAATTGTCAAGATGCAGACAAGTGTGAAGGGCGGATATGATGTTCAGCTCAAGAGCATTGGCGCCGGTGCCGATGGCGGTCAGATTATGGAGTTCTTCGAGGATCTTATTAAGAAGGCTTACGGCGTCAAGAGTGAGGATGGCCGTCGCTTCATGAAGTCTGATGAGATTTCCAGATCTTTTATGGAATCCCCCGCGTATGAGGTTCTCTTTGAGGAGCTGGTTACAAATGACAAGGCGGCCGCCGACTTTGTGAATGCGGTGATGAATGTCGGTAATTCCACCACGACTCCTGCAATCGCGGCAAACATTCAGAATTAAAGGAGATGTAAGAGATGCTCCGAATCACAATACCATCCACAGAATTCTGGGATGAGGCGAAGCAAGAGTTTGTTTACACAAAGGCTCAGACCTTGCAATTGGAGCATTCTCTTGTTTCTCTTTCAAAATGGGAATCGAGATGGAATAAGCCGTTTCTTACGAAGCAGGAAAAAACTTTGGAAGAAACCATCGATTATGTAAAATGCATGACTCTTACGCAGAATGTGAATCCGGAAATTTATAACTATCTGACGAACAGTAATATCAATGAGGTCAATAAGTATATCGCTCTTCCCATGACTGCCACTCGTTTTTTCGAGGAGAAAAAAGCACAGGGAAGCAGAGAGCAGATTACGGCAGAACTCATTTATTATTGGATGATAGCCTTGAACATTCCGTTTGAATGCCAGAAGTGGCATCTAAATAAGCTATTCACTTTGATAAGGGTATGCGATGTGAAGAGCAGGCCGCCGAAGAAGCATAGCCGCAGAGAAATTATAAAGCGGAATGCAGCATTGAATGCGGCTCGAAGAAAGAAATGGAACACGAAAGGGTGATTACTATGAGTAATAGCAGCTTGGTGAATTGTACGGTAAAAAGTCCAAATCACAGCGGAGCTAGAACACATTCGATTGATCGAATCACTCCGCATTGTGTGGTCGGACAACTTTCAGCAGAATCTATTGGCGGTTGTTTTACCAGTCCCAGTAGAGAAGCGTCTTGTAATTATGGAATCGGAACTGATGGGCGGGTTGTTCTGTGTGTAGATGAAGCAAACAGAAGCTGGTGTTCTTCCAGCAACGCAAATGATCAGCGGGCTGTGACAATTGAATGCGCCAGCGATAAGACTCATCCGTATGCCATGACGAGTGCGGTATATGAAAAGCTGGTGGCTTTATGTGTTGATATCTGCCGGAGAAACGGTAAGTCAAAACTCATCTGGTTTGGTGACAAGGATAAATCTCTGAATTACAGTCCGAAGTCGAACGAGATGGTCCTCACGGTTCATCGGTGGTTCGCTAATAAAGCCTGTCCTGGGGATTGGCTCTATTCCAGGCTGGGAGACCTTGCAAATCGGGTAACAGCTCAGCTTGGCGGAAGTGCGACCGACAGTGCCCCAAAAACTTACAAAACAGGTCTGTATAAGGTTGATGTAGGCGATCTGAACATTCGAAAAGGCCCTGGGACTAATTACGGGACCAATGGGATGATTACTGATAGGGGTACTTATACAATTACCGAAATTCAGAACGGTTATTGGGGTAAGCTGAAATCCGGTGCGGGATGGATCAGTGTTCATGAGGCTTATTGTACCTATAAAGGTGCGGCTTCCAGTGAATCAGCAGAGAAACCTTCAAGTAATTTTCTGGTTCAGGTGGATATTCCTGATTTGTATATCCGCAAAGGTCCCGGAACGAATTATGGAAACAATGGTTTCTGTCCGAAAGGCGTCTATACCATTGTCGAAGTTAAGAGCGGCGCTGGTTCCGATGCTGGATGGGGTAAGCTGAAATCCGGTGCCGGATGGATTTCTCTGGATTATGCAACTCGGATTTAAAGAGGACATGCCATGATAAGTTTCAGACAAAAGGGTGACTTCTCCAAGTTGACCCGCTTTCTGGAGAGAGCAAAAGAAGCGGTTCATATCGGAGACCTGGATAAGTTTGGTAAAGAGGGAGTAGCCGCCCTTGCGTCTGCAACACCGGTAGATTCGGGGGAAACGGCGAATTCCTGGTATTACGAAATCGAGAATCGAAAAGGTTCGGTTACGATTTCATTCCATAATTCAAATGTTCAAAATGGAGTTCCAATTGCTGTTATTTTGCAGTACGGACATGGGACTCGAAATGGCGGCTGGGTACAGGGGCGAGATTATATCAATCCTGCTATCCAGCCTATTTTTGACAAAATTGCAAATAACGCATGGAAGGAGGTTACTAAGCTATGAGTACGACAATTGACGAAAGAGTCGTTGAAATGCGATTCGATAACAAGCAGTTTGAGCAGAATGTTCAGACCAGTATATCGACAATTGAAAAGCTCGAAAAAAGCTTAAATCTCAAAGGTGCCTCCAAAGGATTGGAAGATGTGAATGCCGCAGCCAAAAACTGCAACATGACTCCGCTTTCCAATGCAGTTGAGACGGTAAAGATGCGGTTCTCAGCGTTGGAAGTCATGGCGGTTACGGCTCTGGCAAACATCACAAATTCAGCGTTAAATGCTGGTAAAAATATTGTTTCTGCACTGACGATCGACCCGATTAAAACGGGATTTCAAGAGTACGAGACACAGATCAATGCGGTTCAGACCATTCTTGCCAATACACAGAGTAAAGGGACAACGATCGACCAGGTAAATGCGGCTCTTGATGAGCTGAACAAATATGCCGACCAGACGATTTACAATTTTACGGAAATGACCCGTAATATTGGTACTTTCACGGCGGCTGGCGTTGATCTGGATAAATCAGTAACCTCGATCAAAGGTATTGCAAACTTAGCGGCTGCTTCAGGTTCTAATGCTTATCAGGCTAGTACCGCTATGTATCAGCTTTCGCAGGCGATTGCAGCAGGCAAGGTTAGTTTGCAAGACTGGAACTCTGTTGTAAATGCGGGAATGGGCGGTCAGCTATTTCAGGATGCTTTAAAGAGAACGGCTGAACATTTTGGCGTGAATATGGACGCCATGATTGAGAAGTACGGTTCATTCCGAGCGTCTTTGACCGAAGGCGGATGGTTGACGACCGAAGTGTTGACCGAAACTCTGACGCAGTTGTCTGGAGCTTATTCGGAGGCAGACCTTATTGCTCAGGGATATACCGAAGAACAGGCTAAAGAAATTACGGAACTGGCTCAAACGGCATTGGATGCGGCTACTAAGGTAAAGACATTCACGCAGTTATGGGATACTCTGAAAGAATCGGTTCAATCCGGATGGACTCAAAGCTGGGAGATTATTATTGGCGATTTCGAAGAAGCAAAAGAGCTTTTAACCGAGGTCAGCAATGCTCTTGGCAACATGGTAAATGCTTCTGCCGAAGCAAGAAACAAGATGTTGCAGGATTGGAAAGACCTTGGTGGTCGAACCGCCCTGATAGAATCGGTAAGAAATGCCTTTGAAGGTTTGGCGGGAGTAATAAAACCTATCCGAGAGGCGTTTAAGGAAGTCTTTCCACCGATGACAGGAGAGCAACTTTACAATCTTACTGTCGGATTGCAGGAACTTACAGAAAAATTCAAAATAGGAGAAGAAACAGCGAATAACCTGAAGAGAACATTCAAAGGGGTATTCGCTTTATTTGATATTGGGCTTCAGGGTATCAAAGCACTGGTTGGTGGATTCGCCGATTTGATCGGATATGTGGCTCCGGCTGGAGATGGGATTCTTGGGTTTACAGCCAGTATTGGAGATTTCATTGTTGGTATCGATGAAGCCATTAAATCTTCCGATGCCTTTAATAAAGCTATCGAAGGAATCGGGAATTTCCTGAAACCAATCGCGGATGGAGTAAAGACTTTTGTAAAAACAGTTGCTGATGCTTTCGGCGAGTTTGCGAATGTTGATACCAGCGGTCTTGATAATTTTGCGGATAAGGTACAGACCCGATTTGAACCGTTTGTAAAATTAGGCGAACTGGTAAAGAAGGCGTTCGAGGGCATTATCGGGATTGTCGAGAAGGCGGTTCCAGTTCTATCGAAGCTCGGTTCCATTGTCGCAAATGCGTTTGGGAACCTTGGGGAAGCAATTCTCACAGCATTTGATACCGCAAGTTTTGACCCGATTTTAGACTTAATCAATACCGGATTGTTTTCTGCAATTCTGATTGGAGTGAAGAAGTTCATTGATTCTCTATCAGAAATCACGGAAAACGGTGGTGGAATTCTTGGCTCGTTCAAAGACATTTTGGATGGAGTTAAGGGGAGTCTTGAAGCATGGCAGTCAAATCTGAAAGCTGGAACTCTTCTGAAAATTGCCGGCGCTATGGCAATCCTGACCGCAGCGATTGTTGCATTGTCTTTAGTTGATTCCGAGAAGCTAAATGCGTCTTTGGGAGCTTTGAGTGTTCTGTTCGTTGAACTGCTTGGTTCAATGGCCATCTTTGAAAAGATCATGAACGGGGCAGCAATCAAAGGAATGGGACAGTTGACCATTGCGATGATTGGAATGTCCACCGCCGTTCTTATTCTTGCGGGAGCAGTTCAGAAATTATCTGGTCTGGATTGGGATGAGCTTCTGAAAGGATTGGTCGGTGTTGCCGGGTTATCTGCTATTCTGGTAGCGTCCGCAACAGCGCTTTCCAAAACATCGAAAGGACTGATAAAAGGTTCTGCTGGTTTAGTAGTATTTGCAGCAGCGATTCGAGTGCTTGTGGGAGCAGTTGAAGATTTGGGAGCTTTGGACGTAGGTTCTTTGGCTAAAGGTCTAATCGGAGTCGGAGTTCTTTGCACAGAACTGGCATTGTTCCTGAAGGCTACGGATTTGGATGGAATTGGAGTTCTGAAAGGAACAGGGTTAGTTCTTCTTGCGGCATCCATCAATATTCTGGCAGATGCGGTTAGTGCATTTGGTGCTTTGGATATTTCCAGTCTTTTGAAGGGACTATCTGCGGTTGCAGTGGTTCTTACTGAATTGGCGGTATTTACCAAAGTGACAGCCAACGCGAAACATGTAGTTTCCACCGCTACAGCAATGACGATTCTTGGAGCAGCCATGCTCGTGTTTGGGGAAGCAGTAGAAAAGATGGGGAACTTGTCCTGGGGCGAGATTGGTCGAGGGCTTACCACAATGGCTGGTTCTCTGGCGGCCGTGACAGTTGCGATGAATCTTCTTCCGAACGGAATGATATCGAAAGCGACTGGAATGGTAGAGGTCGGCGCAGCATTACTCATCATCGGTGAAGCAGTCCGAAATATGGGTGGAATGTCCTGGGATGAAATCGCTAGAGGATTAGTAACCCTTGCAGGTTCCATGACCATTCTTGTTGTGGCGCTTAATACGATGAAGACTGCACTTCCGGGCGCGGCAGCAGTTCTTACGGTGTCCGCTGCATTGGCGATATTCACTCCGGTTCTCAAGTCATTGGGAAATATGTCCTGGGAGAGCATCGCTAAAGGACTGGTGGCACTGGCGGGTTCTTTCACTGTTCTCGGTGTTGCAGGAGTGGCATTAGGACCATTGACCCCAGCTATTTTAGGACTTTCGGCCGCTATTGCTGTGTTGGGAGTAGGATGTCTGGCCGCAGGTGCTGGCATTCTCGCATTTTCCACTGGACTTTCTGCTTTGGCAGTGTCTGGAGCGGCGGGAGCAGCATCTCTAGTAGTGGCAGTATCCAGTATTCTCAGTTTGATTCCGTTGCTGTTCGAATCTATCGGGGAAGGAATCCTTTCTCTTGCTGGAGTAATCGCAAATGGTGGGCCAGCTATTGCTGAGGCATTTACCGTATTGGTGCTTGCCGCAGTCGAGGCTTTGGTTACGGCTGTGCCAGCGGTCGTGGACGGATTATTTATCCTGATCGACAGTGTCCTTTCGGCTCTGGTCGAACATACACCGACCATCGTGGAGCAGTTATTCGATATTCTGATTGGGATTATTCAGGCTATCACAACGAAACTACCGGAATTGATTAAAGCTGGCGTAGAGTTACTGATGGCTTTCTTTGATGGGGTAATCGACGCCTTGAGTGGTATAGATGTGAATGTACTCATCAAAGGAATCGCTGGAATTGGTTTGCTCTCAGCAATTATGCTTGCTCTCAGTGCTGTTGCTTCCTTGGTGCCTGGGGCTATGGTTGGTGTTCTCGGAATGGGTGCGGTCATTGCGGAGTTGGCATTGGTTCTGGCGGCTGTCGGCGCTCTGGCTCAGATTCCTGGGTTGGAATGGCTTATCGGTGAGGGCGGAAATCTTCTTCAGGGAATTGGTACTGCGATTGGCAAATTTGTCGGTGGCATTGTTGGCGGCTTCATGTCCGGAGTCTCCAGTCAGTTCCCTCAAATTGGCGCAGACCTTTCTGCATTTATGACGAATGTACAGCCATTTATCGAAGGTGCCACGCAGCTTAATCCTTCCATGCTGGACGGTGTGAAAGCATTGGCGGAAACCATCCTTATCTTGACGGCAGCCGATATTCTGAACGGATTGACCTCTTGGCTTACAGGTGGATCTTCCCTGAGTGATTTTGCCACCCAACTTGTTCCCTTTGGTGAAGCGATGCGGGATTTCTCTATCGCCATTGCCGGTATGGATGGGGAATTGGTGGCAAATGCGGCTACTGCCGGAAGGACGCTTGCAGAGATGGCAGCAACTCTTCCGAATTCTGGAGGGGTTATCGGATTCTTCACAGGCGAAAATGATATGAGCGCATTCGGAGCTCAGCTTATTCCGTTTGGCGAGGCGATGATGGGCTTTGCAAATGCCGTAAGAGGACTGGATGCTGACACCGTAACGAATGCTGCTACCGCAGGAAAGGCCATGGCTGAAATGGCGACCACAATTCCGAATTCTGGAGGCGTGGTAGGTTTCTTTGCCGGTGAAAATGACATGGATGCATTTGGTGAGCAGCTTGTACCGTTCGGCGAGGCAATGATGCTGTTCTCACAGGCTGTAAAAGGTCTGGATGCAAATGTGATTGTGGAATCCGCTACGGCAGGAAAGGCGTTAATCGAATTGGCAAATACTGTACCGAACAGTGGCGGTGTCGTTGGCTTCTTTACCGGAGAGAATGACATGGATACGTTTGGGGAGAAGCTAGTGCCGTTTGGTAGAGCAATGAAATCCTACTCTGACGCGATTGCAGGCATTGATGTGGAAGCTGTTACAAATTCAGCAACGGCTGGCAAAGCAGTGGTTGAGCTGGCAAATACATTACCGAATACTGGTGGATTGGTAAGCTGGTTTACCGGAGACAACGATATTGCAGCCTTTGGTACGAGCCTGGTTTCCTTTGGTAAGAGCTTCGCACAATACTCCGACTATATGAAGGATGTGGATGCGAATATCGTTACTACCACGACCAATGCTGCGACATCCATTGTTGAGCTTCAGAAAAGTCTTCCCAAAGAAGGCGGATGGTTCTCTGATGATATGACACTTGCTAGCTTCGGCAGCGATATGGCTTCGTTTGGAGCTCATTTCAGCAATTATTACAACAGCATCAGCGGTATTGATACGACATTGCTGTCCGGAGTAATTACCCAGACAAATCGGCTTGTAAGCATGGCAAATGGGATGGTTGGTCTGGATACAAGCGGTATGACTTCTTTCAGTTCCGCATTGACAACGCTTGGCGAAACTGGTGTGACCGGATTTATCAACGCGTTCAATAATGCAGAATCGAAAGTAACGGCTGCGGCTTCGAGTATGCTGTCATCCTTCATCAACGGCGCAAATGCAAAGAAATCCGAACTGACAACAACGTTCACCACGCTGGTTCAGGCGGTATTGACAGCAATCAATGGAAAACAGGGCGAGTTCCAGACCAGTGGTTCCACGATTATGGTTAAGTTTATCGCAGGTGTACGGTCTCAGGATAGTCCTTCCAGAACAACCTTTACCAACATCGTTAGCGGTTGTTTGACTGCAATACGAAATAAGTATGGGGAATTCACATCGACCGGAACCCAGACCATGGTGAAGCTGATTGCTGGTGTCAGATCACAGGACAGCAGTGCGCGAATGGCATTCACAACCATTATCAGTGCTTGTCTCACTGTAATTAAAAATAAGTATGCAGAATTCACATCAACGGGTAGAGAATGCATGGTTAAGTTTATCGCAGGTGTGAGAAGTAAGGATAGTGAACTCCGAACTGCTTTCACAACGACGCTGAGTGGTTCCATAACCGCCATCAGAGATTATTATAGCCAGTTCAAATCTGCCGGCTCATATCTGGTCGATGGTTTCTGTGATGGTATCAGTGAAAATACATGGAAAGCAGAAGCAAAAGCAAGAGCTATGGCAGCAGCCGCTGCTGAAGCGGCAGAAGATGAATTGGACGAGCATTCTCCTTCTAAACGTTTTTATGGAATCGGTAACTTTGCGGGAGTCGGCTTCATAAATGCGTTGATTGACAATGTCTCCAAGGCTGGAAAAGCCGGACGGGAAATTGCCAGATCTTCTATCGACGGACTAAATGACATTATTTCCAGAATTGCAGATTATGTGGATGCGGATATGGATGTCCAGCCTACTATTCGGCCGGTTCTTGATCTGTCCGCTGTGGAAGCAGGGACTGGAAGGCTGAATACTCTGTTTAGCAGAAATCAGGCATTGTCCGTCAGCACTGGGATGAATGACCGGGTTTCTGAGATGGAAGTTCAAAATGGAGAAAGTTCTCCTACCGGAAATACCTATCAATTCACGCAAAACAATTATTCGCCTAAGGCTCTGTCGAGAATTGACATTTATCGGCAGACAAAGAACCAATTTTCGGCGATGAAAGGGCTGGTGGGTAACACATGATTAGAGCAGTAACTGTAACTAATTACTTAGGTGAATCGAAAAGATTTGAATTAGCGTTCCCGGAGGAATCCGGGTTCGCTGTTCAATCTATCAGTGGATTGGGGCCGAGCAAGGCGGATATTAACACGACAGAAATTTCTACGAATGATGGATCGCTGTATAACTCAGCGAGAGTAAATTCCAGAAATATCGTTATGTCTCTGAAGCTGATGTTTAATCCGCAGATCGAAGATACAAGGCATAATTCCTACAAATACTTTCCGATAAAGAAGAGAGTAACGCTTCTCATTGAGACGGATAATCGTATTTGTGAGACTTATGGCTATGTGGAATCAAACGAACCGGACATCTTCAGCAGTGATGAAACGACACAGATTTCCATCGTGTGTCCCGATCCTTATTTTTATTCCGCTGGTCCGGATGGAACCAACACAACGATCTTCTATGGGGTGGAACCTCTGTTTGAGTTCGCTTTTTCCAATGAATCTTTGACCGAATCCCTAATCGAATTTGGTGAGATCAAGAACGAAACCGAGCAGACGGTGTATTACTCTGGTGATGCTGAGATTGGCGTTGTGATTACTATTCATGCTATCGGAAATGTGAGAAATATCACGATTTACAATACTGGGACGAGAGAGGTAATGCGTATTGATACGGATAAACTGGAGCAGCTAACCGGTTCCGGAATGGTTGCCGGCGATGAAATCATTATCTCCACCATTAAAGGGGATAAATCAATTACGCTTCTTCGAAACGGTATCTACACCAATATTTTGAACTGCCTGGATAAAGATTCTGACTGGTTTCAGCTATCCAAAGGTGATAATATTTTCGCTTATGTGGTGGAAGAAGGAACGACCAATGTGCAGTTTAAGATTGAAAACAGAACAGCGTTTGAGGGGGTATAGTTATGGAATTGATTGTTCTGGATACTTCTCTAAAAATGCTTTCTGTGCTTGATACCTTCGAGTCTCTGATATGGACGGAGAGGTATTCCGCCTATGGGGATTTTGAGGTATATACAAGCATCAACGATTCTGTTCTTGAAATCTTGAAAGATGACTACTATCTTTGGCTGAAGGAATCCGACCAGACTATGATTGTCGAGGATAGAAAGATTGAGTCTGATGCCGAAAACGGAAATCACTTCACGGTTACTGGGAGGTCATTGGAATCTATTCTGGAGCGACGTATCATTTGGAAACAAACGATTCTGAGCGGAAACTTTCAAAATGGAATCAAAAAGTTGCTGGATGAGAATATCATCAATCCTTCTGACGCTTCCCGAAAGGTGGAAGGACTGATATTTGAGGCATCCACGGACCCAGCGATTACCGGACTGACGGTAGACGCACAGTTTACCGGAGACAATCTGTATGATGCCATTAAAAAACTGTGCGATTCCAAAAATGTCGGTTTTCGAATCAAGCTGTCCGATGATAACAAGTTTGTCTTTAAACTCTATGCTGGCGCGGACCGTTCTTACGATCAGTTTACGAATCCATACGTCATCTTTTCTCCCAAATTTGAGAATGTAATCAATACCAATTATCTGGAATCAAAGAAGACTTTGAAAACCGTTACTTTGGTTGCTGGAGAAGGAGAAGGAGCCGATCGGAGGACTACAACTGTAGCTTGTGCGTCTGGTGCCGGAACAGGTTTGAATCGAAGGGAGCTTTACACGGATGCTAGGGATGTTTCTTCGACCGTGGATAATGAAACCTTGACGGACGCTGAGTATAACGCACAGCTTTCTCAAAGAGGTTTGGAGAATCTGGCCGAAAATATCGCAACCAAATCCTTCGAGGGTAAGGTTGAAACAACTAGAATGTATCGATATGGAGAGGACTTCTTCCTGGGAGATATGGTACAGATTGTAAATGAATATGGCATTGAAGGAAAAGCCCGTGTCACAGAATTCATTCGTTCCCAGAGCAAAGAAGGACTCGATTCGTATCCGACATTCGTTACCGTAGAATAGCAGGAAAGGGGTGAAGAAAAATGAGTGTCACTTATGGGTTCTATAACTCAAAGAACAAAGACCGGCGATACGACGCTATTCAAATGTCCAGTATTTTTGACGGGATCATTCGTGACGGCATTTTGCAGCATGTCGGGACTGCTATGATGGTGAATGCATCTACTGGCATGATGGTGAATGTCGGAATCGGACGGGCGTGGTTCAATCATACCTGGACACTAAATGACGCTTTACTTCCATTGACTGTACCGCAGTCGGAAGTGATTCTGAATCGAATTGATGCGGTTGTTTTGGAAGTGGATTCCAGAGAATCGGTCCGCGCAAATGCAATCAAAATCATTAAGGGTACGCCGGCTACCAATCCGGTGAAACCAACGATGATTAGTACAAATGACCGTTGGCAGTATCCATTAGCGTATATTCGGGTGAATTCCGGGGTTACTTCCATTCGCCAGGCAGACATTACAAATGCGGTTGGTACATCGGAGTGTCCGTTCGTAACGGCTCCATTGGAGATGATGTCTATTGACGCTCTGGTTGCGCAGTGGAAAGACCAGTGGGATGCCTTCTATGAAAAAAAGACATCCGATATAGAAGCCACAAATGCCTTCTGGAAAGAGCAGTGGTCAAAATGGTTCAACGCCCAGACGGAAGAAATCCAGCAATCCTATCTGGAATGGGAAAAGCAGTGGGATGATTGGTATGCTGCTCAGACGGCGGATATGCAGGAGACAAACGCCTATTGGAAACAGTTATGGGCGTCTTGGTTTAATGAGTACACGAACAACAATACATCTGAAATGGCTGCGTGGAGAGAGAACGCTCAGGCATTGTTTGATGAGTGGTTTCAGCAGTTGAAGGATACTCTTTCGGAGGACGTGGAAGCGAACCTGGCAAACCAGATATTGGAGTTGCAGGAAAGGACGAAGATTCTGGAAGAAATTGTAGATGGAATTCGGACGGAATTTACCGTATACAACAAGCTTTATGACAATGGATACGAGAATTACGACAATCTTCTCGATTCATCAGAAGGAACTATCATTGACAGTAACGTGGACCCGATTGTGGCGCGTGCATATTCCAGCTCCTTGATTCTGGATAGCAACGGACAGCCAATCGACGGCCGCGTTATTTTTTGTATTAGGTAAAAGGAGGACATGTCAAAAATGAAAATTACGGATTATGAGAAAGTCCAAACATTGGATTCGAGCAGTATTTTACTGATTGATGGCAACAACGGTACGAAAACCATTCTTGCCAGTGACCTCGCAAAGTCTCTGGTTAAGCTTCTTAGCTCTCAGGATTTTATTTCCGGTGTCAATCTGTCGGAGCTTACGCAGATCAATGCTCTTTCAGCGGATGACAAACTTCTGATCGGAACAGCCGAGGGAAACAAAGCCATTGGTGCGGACGACGCACTCTTTGCGATTCTGGATGCTTTCATTCCGAAGGAGCAGCGTCGAATGATTTACAGAGGGAAGAATCTTGGCGCGGTTGTTACGGAAGAGCAGAAAGCCAATATCAAGAATGGGACTTTCAAAGGTTTCTTCCTTGGCGATTATTGGACAATTGGAAGTTACACCTGGAGAATCGTGGACTTCGATTACTGGTATAACTGTGGTGATACGGCATTCACGACTCCTCATCTTGTTATCATGCCGGACAAGCCGCTTTATAATGCCCAGATGAACGAGACAAATATCACAACCGGCGGTTATGTTGGCTCTAAGATGTATACCGAAAATTTGGCACAGGCAAAGACGTTGGCAGCAAGTGCGTTTGGTAGCTTGATCCTTACCCACCGCGAATATCTGACAAATGCAGTCTCAAATGGTTATCCTTCTGCGGGAGCATGGTTTGATTCTACTTTGGAACTTCCAAATGAGATTATGATGTACGGAAGCTTAGTGTTTACGCCGGCTGGAGATGGAACAACGATTGTAAACCGTTATACGACAGGAAAGACACAGCTTGCTTTATTTACGGTAGTCCCGAAGTTGATTTCCAATCGTGCAACGTTCTGGCTCAGAGATGTCGTTCCTTCGGCTCATTTCGCTCTTGTCAACGGCCATGGCAATGCGGGCTTCTACGGCGCTTCGAACTCTTGTGGGGTTCGTCCGGTCTTCGCTATTGGTTAGTCTGAATCCGGGGGCCTTGTGCCCCATAAAAACCGTACGCAGGTGACGACAATTTGTGTTATAAAGGAAAAAAATCTAAAGAAAGGCAAGAATCAAAATGGATGATAAGATTTATAAGATCACTCTTTCCGATGGAACTGTCATTGATAATCTGAAAATGAATGGAAACAATTTTGTTTCCACCGTTGAGATTGATAAATCGGTGTTTGACGGAAATCTTCTTTCGGTAACCATCAATGATGGTGAAAAGGACGATGTTCATACTAATATGGAGCTAGTTCAGGTCACAAAGATGGGGTCTGAATACTGGTTTGTACTTCGGGACATTCCCGAAACCGAACTGGCATTTATTAAAATGCAGTCAGACATTGAATATGTTGCAATGATGTCCGAAATCGAACTGTAAAGGAGGAAGAGATCATGGAAGAGCATAGCAAAAATTACGACAAGGTAAAGCGGTATTATGATATGGGTATGTGGAACGAAGTCCGCGTCCGTAATGCCGTAAAGATGAATTGGATTACAGAAGAAGAATTTACAGAGATCACAGATAAGGATTACGCATGAGCGTCCTTGTGAGCGACCGGACTGAATCCAAATTTGAAGCGATTACATATTCTATCGAATTGCATGATATGTTGATCGACCTTATGCAGCGTAGTTTCGGAGTGAAAGATTTGGATCAGCTTGTTCGTGTAAGATATGCTCACGGAAAGGATGCGACAGAAGACTTTTCACGGTATAGGTATTTGATGCTGAACTACAAAAATCGTATTGACCAGTTGTCTTCTATGCTAACCAGTAACGTGCGGGCAGCAAATTCTATCTATCCGACTACGCTGCATGAATATGAGAAAAGAAGAGATTATCAGAATACAGCCATAGTAAACTGCGAGCAGCTTTTAAAAGAGTTGCAACGAATCGTTGAGATATTCGAAGTGGACGTTAATCTTTACAGTCGCTATGTTAAAGCTATCGACCGAGAAATCGGATTGATAAAGAAGTGGCGTCAACGAGATAACCGAATCAAGTCACAGTTAAGAGGGTAATGTCTAATTATGCGTCGTTTCTTCGGCTAATTTCGCTAATGTGAACAACAATGGCAATACGAACTACAACAACGCTTCGAACTC
>ERZ779885.261-NODE-261-length-60791-cov-7.065530_pt1 | contig 60791 bp, 55 predicted proteins | sample MGYA00511554_ERZ779885 | MGnify/ENA primary metagenome ERZ779885 (study PRJEB29588, sample SAMEA2160998) | human gut metagenome | biome: human gut; feature: human-associated habitat; material: faeces | place: Denmark | collected 2008/2010 ... | reverse complement strand
ATCGACGAACTCTCCGGCGGCCAGCGGCAGCGGCTCACCATCGCACGCGCTCTGGTGCGTCGTCCGCGTATTCTGATTCTTGACGACAGCTCCTCCGCGCTCGATTTCGCGACGGACGCCGCTCTGCGCAAATCCATTCGCGAGCTGCCGTATTCTCCCACGGTTTTTCTGGTTTCTCAGCGTGCTTCGTCTATTCAGTACGCCGACAAGATTATTGTCCTGGATGACGGCGAGGCAGTTGGGATTGGTACGCATGAGGAGCTCCTCAGGGACTGCGCGGTCTATCAGGAGATCTACAATTCCCAGTTCCGAAAGGAGGACGCGTGAGATGGAAAAGAATCCGTATGTTCAGCGGGAGGCTCTGCGCAAGGTGCTCAGCCGTCTGAAAAAGTATCGCGTCCTCATTGCTCTCTCGATCCTTTTTGCTGCGGTAACGGTGGCGCTCACGCTGTACGTTCCTGTGCTCGTCGGCGATACGATCGACATGATTGTGGGTCCCGGAGATGTAAACTTTACCGGGATTGCCTCCTCTCTGGTGCAGATTGCGATTATTGTGTGTGTGACGGCGCTTCTGCAGTGGCTGATGAATACGATCAATAACAAGATTACTTTCCAGGTTGTGCGCGACGTCCGCTCCGAGGCGTTCCGCAAGCTGCAGATCCTGCCTCTCAAGTATCTGGATGCGCACTCACACGGCGAGATTGTCAGCCGCGTAATCGCCGACGTCGATCAGTTTGCCGACGGCCTTCTGATGGGCTTTACGCAATTGTTCACCGGTGTGCTTACCATCCTCGGCACGCTTTTCTTCATGCTTTCCATCCATGCGGGCATCACGCTTGTGGTTGTCCTGCTCACGCCGATCTCACTTTTTGTTGCGAGTTTCATTGCCCGCCGCACTTATGCGATGTTCAAGCTTCAGTCTGAAACACGCGGCGAACAGACTGCTCTGATTGACGAGATGATCGGCAACCAGAAGGTGGTGCAGGCGTTCTCGCACGAGGACGAGGCGCTGGAGAAGTTTGACGAGATCAATGAGCGTTTGACAAAGTATTCGCTGCGCGCGACGTTTTTCTCCTCCATTACCAATCCGGCGACGCGCTTTGTCAACAGCGTTGTCTATGCAGGCGTCGGTCTTACCGGTGCGCTTGTTGCTATCGCCGGAGCCATTACCGTCGGTGATCTGACCTGTCTTCTGAGTTATGCGAACCAGTATACGAAGCCTTTCAATGAGATTTCCGGCGTTGTCACGGAGCTGCAGAATGCTCTTGCCTGTGCGGGCCGTATTTTTGAACTTATTGAGGAGGAGCCCCAGATTCCGGAAAAGGAGAACGCTGTTGAGCTGACAGATGTCAAGGGCAACGTTTCTCTCACGGATGTCGAGTTCTCCTATGATCCGAAGCGTCCGCTGATTCGGAATTTCAATCTCTCCGTCAAGCCCGGTCAGCGTGTCGCCATTGTCGGCCCGACAGGCTGCGGCAAGACTACTGTCATCAACCTGCTCATGCGTTTCTATGATGTACAGGGCGGCTGCATCCGCGTAGAGGGCGAGGATATCCGCGAGGTTACGCGAAGAAGCCTGCGCAGCGGATACGGTATGGTGCTGCAGGAGACGTGGCTGAAGGCTGGAACCATCCGAGAGAATATCCTGATGGGCCGTCCCGACGCGACGGAGGAGGAAATGATTGCTGCGGCGAAGGCCAGTCATGCTCATGGATTTATCCGACGTCTGCCTCAGGGGTATGACACCGTGATCACCGAGGACGGCGGCAGTCTCTCACAGGGACAGAAGCAGCTTTTGTGTATTGCCCGCGTGATGCTCTGCCGGCCGCCGATGCTTATTCTCGATGAGGCAACATCCTCGATCGATACAAGAACAGAGCTTAAGGTACAGGAAGCGTTTGCCCGTCTGATGCAGGGCCGCACAAGCTTTATCGTCGCTCACCGCCTGTCTACCATCCGCGAGGCCGATGTGATTCTCGTCATGCGTGACGGCAATATCATTGAGCAGGGCAACCATGAAAGCCTGCTCGCAAAAGGCGGCTTTTATGCGGAGCTGTACAACAGTCAGTTTGCGCATTGAGGTTTTATGCATCCATAGGGATTGGTATGGGAAAGCTTCCGTACCAATCCCTTTTTCTGTTTGCGTGTTTTAGGCATCTTACGCTTTCGTTGAATCGAGAAAAAAGAGATCCAGGCATAACTGTCATATCAAAGCCTTATTTTCCGTATACTGAGATCGGATTTCCCACAAGGTATGATTTCTTTTACCGCAAAGGAGGGATAAGGATGGGAAAAGGCGATGCCATCCATTATTTTGTTGATGCAAACAGTTCGGCGGGGTATGTCGATCTCTGGGAGCAGAGTTTCGGCGGTCTGTCCCATGTGGCAGAGCTCAGCGATTTCCCGGACGATACGGCAGAGCGTCTGCTTTTTGCCGTGCGCAGTCGGGCGGAGGAACAGGGAACCCGTGTCGAGGTGATTCATCATTGCTTGACGAACCGGCCGATGGGGTTGATTTTACCGGAGCTTTCCGCAGGTGTGATTAACCGTCAGACTTGGCGGCCCGGATCGTTTTCCGCGCTCGCGGCCCTTGAGGATGAGACGCTTGCGCAGTCACGCGCCGCACTGCGATCGGCGTGGACGCTTTTTGGAGAGGCGAGGCTTGTCCACGACGAGTGGGAAAAGTATTACATTGAAAACCTGAACTTTTCCGCTGTTGATGCGTTGGCGCAGGAAACGTGTGAGAAGCTTTTAGGCGGAAAACGTCCCGTGAGGACGGGAGAGGGAAGCGTGGTCGAGCGCTTTTTCGGGGCTGCTACAGCCTTTGGATCTGTCGATCACATTCCAAGCGTAACGGCCGGCTTGAGGAAGAGATACTTCATCAAAGGAAGACCCGGGACCGGGAAATCCACCTTTCTCAAAAAGATTGCCGCGGCGGCGCGGGAGCAGGGGTTCGCCGTGGAGCTGTACCGCTGTTCGCTGGATCCCAACAGCTGCGACATGGTGGTGATCCGCGAGCTTGATTTCTGCGTTTTTGACAGCACTGCTCCGCATGAATATTTCCCGGAGCGGGAAGGCGACGAAACGATTGACATTTACCGCGCCGCCGTTCGGGAAGGAACAGATGAGCGCTACGCTGCCGAGCTTGCCGATGTGACGGAGCGTTATCGTGCGATTGTGCGGCAGGCGACGGCAAGTCTGGCTGCGGCTCAGAGGGCGCTTGAGGCGTTTCAGAGGGCAAAGCTGCCTTTATTCAGTGCCGGGACATTGGCCGGCCAGCAGGAGCGGCTGCTGGAACTCCTGTTTTCCGAAGGAGCCTGATCCTTTCGTGTGAGAATAAGACTGTACGCCGGTTTCCTGAAGGAAGGAGGCCGGCGTTTTTGTATGTCCGGATTGTGTGTTTGTGAGGTGGTGTTTACCGGAGCCATTTTTGTATGAATTTTTATAAATCACAAAGGAATACAGATTGGCAGTAAAAAAGTTTCTCCGCATTGCCTTTGCAGCAGGGGGATTGAAAAAGGGAAATGGAAACCCGAAAGAAAAATGAGACAAACGGGAAAAGATCTGTTATACTAAAAGGCAGAAACGTTCCGGTTTGTCCGGGCATGCGAAAGGAAGGCATATCAGGCTATGATGAAGGGAAAAACGGTACTTCTCGGAGTCAGCGGCGGCATTGCGGCATACAAGGCAGCCTATGTGGCCAGCGGTCTTGTCAAGCTTGGCTGCGATGTTCATGTGATCATGACGCAGCACGCCGTGAATTTTATCAATCCGATTACATTTGAAACGCTGACGGGAAATAAATGTCCTGTCGATACCTTTGATCGCAATTTTGAGTTTCAGGTCGAGCATGTGTCGCTGGCCAAGAAGGCGGACCTGTGTTTGATCGCTCCGGCAACGGCGAATGTCATTGCGAAGCTTGCTCATGGTATCGCTGACGACATGCTGACCACGACGGTACTCGCCTGTCAGTGTCCGAAGATCGTTTTCCCGGCCATGAACACCAGAATGTATGAAGCGGCTGTGACCCAGGATAATATGGAAACGCTGCGCCGCTATGGATATCTTGTTGCGGAGACAGCGGAGGGCCGTCTGGCCTGCGGCGATGTAGGCGCGGGGAAACTGCCGGAGCCGGACGTGATTCTCGATTATGCGCGTCAGGCTATCGAATACGAAAAGGATATGGCCGGCCTGCGCCTTCTTGTGACGGCCGGGCCGACGCAGGAAGCTGTCGATCCGGTCCGCTATCTCACGAACCACTCCACAGGTTCCATGGGGTATGCGATTGCGCGTGTGGCAGCGCGCCGCGGCGCGCTGGTAACGCTGGTGAGCGGACCGACCGCCCTTGAAAAGCCTCGTTTCGCGGAAACCATCGACATTGTGAGTGCTGCCGATATGTTCCGTGAGGTTACCAGCCGTCAGCCCGAGCAGGATATTATCATCAAGGCCGCAGCTGTTGCGGATTATCGCCCGGCTCAGGTCTTTGAAGACAAGGTGAAGAAATCGGATGGAGAGATGAGTATTCCGCTTGCCCGTACACAGGATATCCTTCAATATCTGGGCGAGCATCGAAGGGAAGGACAGTTCCTCTGCGGCTTCTCCATGGAGACGCGCGATATGCTTGAAAATTCGCGCAAAAAGCTCGAAAAGAAAAAGGTTGACATGATTGCCGCGAACAATCTCAAAGTTCCGGGAGCAGGCTTCGGCACGGCGACGAACGTGATCACGATTATCACAAAGCATGGAGAAGAGGAGCTTCCCTTGCTTTCAAAGGACGAGGCTGCCGATCGCCTTCTCACAGCGATCCTGCGGGAACGAGGGGCACAATAAGGACGGCAAATTTGTTTGTTTCACATTTGCATGTATAGCAGAGCATCAACGGGGCACACTATTTCTGCCGGAGCTTCCGGCGAAACAGGGTGTGTCCGGACAAGCGGAGAGGTCTGGTGCCTCAAAGCGCTCCGGCGGCTCAACAGTGAGGTGTCTGTTAGATGACCAGTTTACAGTGCGATGTGAAAAATTGCGCGAATTACCGTGACAACTGCTGCTGCCGTCCCAGCATCCAGGTAGAGGGGTGCACGGCACGCGGCTGCGACCAGACGTATTGCTCGTCCTTCCAGGAGAAGGATGACGCCTTCTCAAACAGTTGTGCCTGCTCTGCGCCGAATACTGCGCTTGAGATTCGGTGCAGCGCCAGAAACTGCGTCCATCAGAAGGATAACAAGTGTATGGCCGGCATGATTTCCGTGTGCGGCAGCACGGCCTGCCGGAAAGACGAGACGGAGTGCGCGAGTTTTTCCCTGAAGTAAACACATGATAACGGCGGGCGGAACAGACTGTCTCCCCAGTGGGGCGGGTCGGTTCCGCCTTTCCGTTTCTTTGCCCAAAAATCCCCAATTCCACCCGAATTTGCTCGTTAGAGGCGAAAAACTCAAATCAGATGAAAAGATTGCGTAAAATGTCGTTCGCTCTCTTGCTTTCGCCTCAGGTTGTGATATAATACATTAGGGCAGGAAGCTGATCCGCGTTGAGAGGGGAGGCGTTCTGCCGTAAATACGTTTGTCTGTATTCCCGGCCCTGCCGGAATGCGGCGGTGATTTTTAAACGCCATGGTGTGCGGTATCCTTGCGCACCGTGGTTGTTTTGTGCCTTTGCGGAGGCATCCGAATGCATGCGGCATGAAAGAAGGTGGCGTTGTGAACCCTGACCCTTTATGCGGTAGTCGAACCGGTCAATTTCATAGAGGAGATGAAACACGATGCTGTCTTATTTCAAGACGATCGACGGGCGTATCCGCGCGGTGCCGGAATGGGAGCCCGGCTGCTGGATCAACTGCATCATGCCCACGGAGGATGAAATCAACGGATTGATCCATGATTTTTCCATCGAACCCGATTTCTTCCGGGCTGCAATGGACGAGGAGGAATCTTCGCATATTGACAGCGAGGACGGCAATACCCTTATTATTATTGATATTCCCGCTGTTGAGCGCAACGGAAGCGAAATTACCTATATCACGACGCCGCTCGGTATTATTCTCACAGAAAAGAATGTCATAACCGTTTCCACTCGGGAAAATCCGCTTCTTGACGAGTTCGCCGAGGGAATTGTGCGAGGGGTATGCACCAACCTGAAAACGCATTTTATTCTGCACCTGATGCTGCGTATTGCTTCCCGTTATCTGCAGTATCTCAAGCAGATTGATCGGATGACGACGCAGATTGAGAAAGAACTGCGCCGTTCCATGAAGAATTCCCAGCTGCTGCAGCTGATGGATATTGAAAAATCGCTTGTGTATTTTTCATCCTCGCTCAAGGGGAATGAACTGACGATCGAGAAGATCATGCGCGGACGAGTGGTAAAGCTGTATGAAGAGGATCAGGATTTGCTTGAGGATGTCCTTATTGAGGTCAAACAGGCTGTGGACATGAGCGGGATTTATCTGGATATTCTTTCGAGTACCATGGAATCGTTTGCCTCGCTGATCAGCAACAACCTGAATATGGTGATGAAGGTGCTGGCCTCCATTACGTTGATCATTTCCATTCCCATGGTGATTTCCGGCTATTACGGAATGAACGTGGAGGGAATCCCCTTTACCACCTTCTGGTTTCCGATTGCTGTATCCATACTTTGCATGGCGGTGGCGGCTGTCATTCTCAAAAAGAAACAAATGCTTTGAGGCTTCGTGTGCCGGTCCACACGTGCCTCTTACAGCCGGCATTCCGGGAGAATGCCGGTTTTTTCCCGTATCCGGTGTTTTGCCGGCGGCGGAAATCAATGAAACGGCGGCACTCCCGGCCGCCAAGGAGGCTTTTTTGATGGAAGAGAAAAACGGAAGAATTGCCGTTCGGATGGAGGAAATCAGCGAGGCGGCCCGCAGACTGCGGGCCGGCGACAATATCCTTCTCAGCGGTGTAATCTACACAGCGCGCGACGCCGCGCACAAGCGGATAGCCGCCCTTCTTGACGAGGGCGCGCCTCTGCCGTTCCCGCTGCATGGAAGCGCCATTTATTACGCCGGGCCGACTCCTGCGCCGGAGGGCCTGCCAATCGGTTCCTGCGGACCGACGACCTCCTCCCGTATGGATGTGTTCACACCTCGTCTGCTCGATCTCGGCCTTTCCGCCATGATCGGAAAGGGCGGACGTTCGCCTGCGGTTTGTGAGGCGATCCGCCGTAATCAGGCGGTGTACCTCTGCGCGCTCGGCGGCGCGGGTGCACTGGCGGCGCAGGCGGTTCGTTCCGTTGAAGTAATCGCGTTTGAGGATCTTGGCTGTGAATCAGTCAAACGCCTTGTGGTTGAGGATTTTCCGCTTGTGGTTGGAATTGACTGCGCAGGCGGTTCGCTCTTTCGCTGAGCAGGGAAAGGCTGGGATTTGATTTGACTGAACTTCTGATTCGTCTTTTTGTCCGCGATTATCGCAACATGGACCGTCCCGAGGTGAGGGAGCGGTACGGAAAGTTTTCCGGAATTGTGGGTATCGTCTCCAATCTGCTGCTTTTCGTTATGAAAGCCGTCACCGGTTTTGTAACGGGCAGCATTTCTATTGTGGCGGACGCTGTCAACAACCTTTCGGACTCTGCTTCTTCCGTCATTACGCTAGTGGGCTTCAAGCTCTCCGGCAAGCCTGCCGACCAGGAGCACCCCTACGGTCACGCGCGGATTGAGTACATTTCAGGCCTTATCGTTTCCTTTTTGATTCTCCTGCTCGGTGTTCAGCTGCTGCAGGAATCTGCGGGCAAAATTTTTGCTCCGGAAGAGGCTGCTTTCAGTCCGGTAGCCGTCGTTGTTCTTGTGGTGTCCTGTCTTATTAAGACGTGGCAATGTCTCTTTTACCGCAAGGTGGGACGGCGCATTTCCTCGCCGACGATCGAGGCCACGGCGGCGGACAGCCGCAGCGATGTTTTTTCGACGCTTGCCGTTTTGCTCGGACTGGTGATTTCCCGTCTCACTGGATTTAATCTTGACGGCTATATGGGCGTTGCTGTGGCCCTTCTCATTCTCTGGACGGGTGTGAAGGTTGTGAAGGAGACGAGCGATCCCCTTTTGGGTACGGCTCCTGCCCGCGAGGTGGTCGACGACATTTACCGTACCATCCTTTCCTATGACGGGATTCTTGGGCTCCATGATCTCAACGTACATATGTATGGCGAAGGGCGTACCTTTGCCTCTGTACATTGTGAGGTGGATGCGCACGAGGATATCCTGGCCAGTCATGACCTGGTTGACAACATTGAACGCGATTTTCTTAAACAGAAAAATATTCATCTTGTGATCCATATGGATCCTATCGTGGTGGATGACGCGCCCACCAATGCTCTGCGCGAGCAGGTCAGGGAAGTGCTGCGCGGTATTTCTCCGGAGATTACCATGCATGATTTTCGTGTTGTATGGGGCCAGACGCATTCCAATGTGCTGTTTGATGTCTGTGTTCCTTTTGGATTCCGCTACACGGACGCCGCCCTGCTGGATGAGATTGCAAACGGAATTTATATGCTGGGAAAGAATTATGTGCCTGTGGTCACGGTGGATCACAGCTATGTGCCGGGGCACCGACAGGATTCCTGAACAGCGGAAAAAGGTCCTGCCTGGTCTGGTTTCAGGCTCTGCTGCAGCTTTGTTTTGTGCGGAGAAACAAAAATGAAAGCCGGCTTCCGTTCCGGCCGCTTCTGGCGGGCTTTCCGCTAAGAAGCGGCCGGATTTTGTTTTTCTCATTTTAGTTTTTTATAGAAAAAAGGCATGGGGGCCATGCGAAACAAGTATTTGTCCTCTGTACCGTCAGAAAGCGGTGCGGAGACCGGACCGGGAACAGCTTCCGGACAGGCGGAAAGCGTTCAGCAGTCTGCAGAAGAACCTGTATCTGCGGCGCAGTCTGCCGTACAGGAGGAGCAAGGCGCGGGCAAGAAAGAAAATGCAGCGTCAGCACAAAGAGGAGATGAAACCGTGAAGGAGGAAACAGAGATGAAGCTTCAGATTGGCAATACAGTTTTGACAGCCGTTCTTGCAGAAAATGATTCTGCGAGGGCGCTCACCGAGCTGCTCCGGCAGGGACCTCTCACCATTGCCATGGAGGATTATGGCCGGATGGAAAAGGTTGGAGACCTTGGAACAAGTCTGCCTCGCTGTGACGAATCCATCACAACGAGTGCCGGAGATCTGATCTTGTATCAGGGAAGCTCTTTTGTGATTTATTATGCTCAAAACTCCTGGAGCCTGACAAGACTGGGGCGAATTCAGGATATTACGGCAGACGGACTTCGGGAGATTCTGGGAAACGGCGATGTGACAGTTACACTTTCGCTTGCTTGATCCTTTTCCCAAAATTCCGGTGCGGATTGACGCACAGGAGAAAACGGGAACGCTCATTGGCTGCAAAGCAGCGGGTGAGCGTTTTCGTTTTTTTCGTTTTATCAAATCGAAAATTTTGTTCATGGAGTTTTCATTGCGGCAGTGGGGAAGTTGTGATAAAATAAGGGTCATGAAATGATCTGATTTCGGACAATATAAAGGCAACACCGCACAATTTGCGCCTAACGGTTCAGACAAGCTGCCGCGCTCTGATTTTAATATTTTCCAACAATGCCAGCAATCCGGCAAGGTTTGCCTGCGTATTTTGGATTCTCTCACAAATAATTCCGGCACGCTCTGCCGCTTGGGATAATGCGGTGTTTCCTAGAGTAAAATCGGGCAGTGTCTCGTATACAGAAGGGAGCCGATACACATGAGAGTTGCAGGAAATTTAACGGAGTTGGTGGGAAATACGCCGCTTCTGGAGCTGGGCGCATATGCCAAACGTCATGGTTTGAAGGCGTCGGTTGTTGCCAAGCTTGAATATTTCAACCCGCTTTCCTCAGCCAAGGATCGCGTCGCACTGGCTATGGTTGAGGATGCGGAACGCCGCGGCCTGCTCAAAGAGGGCGGAACCATTGTGGAGCCGACGAGCGGAAATACCGGCGTGGGTCTGGCGTTTGTAGCGGCCTCTCGGGGCTATCGCATGATTCTGACCATGCCGGATACCATGAGTATGGAGCGCCGCCGCCTTGCCTCCGCGCTCGGCGCAGAGGTGGTCCTGACCGAGGGAGCAAAGGGAATGAGCGGAGCCATTGCGAAGGCGGAGGAGCTTGCCAAAGAAATTCCCGGTGCATTTCTGCCCGGTCAGTTTTCCAATCCGGCCAACCCGGAGGCGCACCGCCGCACGACAGCACAGGAGATTTGGCGTGATACCGACGGGCAGGTTGATATTTTTGTTGCCGGAGCCGGCACAGGCGGTACAATCACCGGCGTAGGGCGCGGGCTTCGGGAGCATAACCCCTCTGTTCGTCTCGTGGCGGCGGAGCCTGACGCATCCCCTGTCCTTTCGGGAGGCAAGGCAGGTCCGCATAAGATTCAGGGAATCGGAGCCGGGTTTGTTCCGGAGATTCTCGATGTTTCTCTGCTTGACGAGGTGATTCGCGTTCCGAATGATGAGGCGATTGCGACGGCGAAGGAGCTGGCGCGGCGAGACGGCCTGCTGGTCGGTATTTCCTCCGGAGCGGCTGTCTGGGCGGCGGCGCAGGTGGCGGCCCGTCCGGAAAACGAAGGAAAGCGTATTGTCGTGCTGCTGCCCGATACGGGGGAGCGTTATCTCTCAACGGGGATTTATGACGATTGACACGGCTTCCCGGCATAGCTGCAATTGTGCGGGAACGCTTCTGGAAGGGAGGAGCGTATGTATCAGATTCTTGTTGTGGATGATGAGGAAAACATCAGAAGCCTCATCAAAAAATACGCGGTGTTTGAGGGGAATGTCGTTTTTGAGGCGGAGGATGGAATGCAGGCGGTTGAGATGTGCCGCCAGCATCCCAATGATTATGATATCATTATCATGGACGTTATGATGCCGGAGCTCGATGGTTTTTCAGCTGTCAAGGAGCTGCGAAAGTACTGTCAGGCGCCCGTGCTGATGCTTTCCGCACGCGGGGAAGAGTATGATAAGATTCACGGCTTTGAGCTGGGCGTTGACGATTATGTTGTCAAGCCTTTTTCTCCGAAAGAGCTGATGATGCGGATCAACGCGATTTTAAAGCGTGTGCGCCCAACCCCGGAGGAGCCGGCCAAGGAAATTGTTCGTTTCGAGGGACTGACGATTGATTTTACCGGAAGAATCGTCACGGTTGACGGAAAGAAGGCGGAACTTTCTCCCAAGGAGTACGACCTTCTTTTCTACATGGTCAATAACCGCAACATCGCCCTGACACGCGAAAAGCTGATTACAAACGTCTGGGGCTATGATTTTTACGGTGATGACAGAACGCTGGATACACATATCAAGCTTCTGCGAAAAAGTCTCGGCCCCTACAGCCGGTTTATTGTGACGCTGCGCGGCGTGGGGTATCGTTTTGAGGCTTAGAGAGGAAAAACGCGCGCCCGGCGTTCAGTGGAGAGTGTTCGGGAGCTTTGCCATTTTTACAGCTGTGATTGTTGCGCTTCTATGGCTGTTTCAGGTTGTCCTGCTCGACACCTTTTACAAGGCGATTAAGGTCAATGAAATAAAATCGGTCGCCTATCAGATTTGCGACAATATCAATTCCGCTACTCTGCAGGAAGAGCTTCAGCGTATTGCTGTCGATAATCAGATTTGCAGCATTATCTGTGATGGTCAGGGAAACCGTCTTTACTCAGAGACAGCCGTGCCGAATTGTGTGATTCATCGCCTGAGCGGCTGGGATCTTGCCATGGTCTATACTCTGACAGCGCAGAACGGCGGCTCTTATTTTGAACGTTTTCCTCAGGAGGTGCGGCAGTCCATTACGGTCCTGGGCAGCAATATGGTGTTTTTGCGCCAGCAGGAATCGCCTGAGGTCATGATTTTCGCTCAGATGGTTACACGGAGCGACGGCAAACAGCTTATGGTGCTGCTCAATTCGGTTATTTCTCCGGTGGGATCGACAGTTGACACGCTGCGGTATCAGCTGATAGCGGTCAGCGTGATCATGATTTTGATGGGACTTCTGCTCGCTTTCCTTCTTTCGCGCAAAATTGGAAAGCCGATCGAGTCTTTGAATTCGGCGGCGAAGGTTTTGGCGACGGGAGACTATGAGGTGAACTTTGAAGGGGAGGGCTACCGTGAAGTGCACGAGCTCTCCGACACGCTCAATTATGCCGCGCGGGAGCTTGCCAAGACGGAGCATCTCCAGCGTGACTTGATTGCGAATATTTCGCATGATTTGCGCACTCCGCTGACGCTGATAACCGGCTATGCGGAGGTCATGCGCGATTTGCCGGGGGAGAATACGCCGGAAAACGTGCAAATCATCATCGACGAGGCGACACGTCTGTCCACGCTTGTCAACGATGTGCTCGATCTTTCCAAGCTGCAGGCCGGTGTGGTGCCGATGCAGTGCAGTGTGTTCAATCTCACGGCCAGTGTCCGGCAAATCCTCACACGTTATACGAAGCTGACAGATTATCACATTGTGTTTTATGCCAGCGAAGATGTATACGTTCATGCGGACGAATTGAAGATCTCCCAGGTTGTTTACAATCTGGTGAATAACGCTCTCACCTACACAGGGCCGGATAAGTCCGTGACGCTTCGCCAAACGGTGGAAGATGAAAAGGTACGGATTTCCGTTTCCGACACCGGCGATGGGATTCCGCAGGACAAGCTCAATGACATCTGGGAACGGTATTATAAGGTCGATAAGGCGCACAAGCGCGCCCAAGTTGGTACGGGGCTTGGACTTGCCATTGTGAAGATGATCCTCGATATGCACGGCGGCGAGTATGGCGTGCGGAGTCAGGAAGGAGTCGGTTCCACATTCTGGTTTGAACTCGGTACCGTTTCGGAGGAAAAGGCTTCCGAAGAATGAGCAGCGGCCGATGCGGCCGCGAAGAAAGGGAGGAAACAACATGCGTATCTTAAATTTGGGCTCCATGAATCTTGATTACGTTTACGGGGTGGAGTCCATGGTCAAGGCCGGAGAGACAATCCGCGCGCTGTCGCGGCGTGTTTGCTGCGGCGGAAAGGGACTCAACCAATCCATCGCGCTCTCGAAGGCCGGAGCTCCGGTCTGGCAGGCCGGTCTGCTTGGAGAGGACGGCGCTCCGCTGCGCTCGATTCTTGAAGAAAACGGCGTGAACGCAGAGCTTGTCCGCGAGGTATCCGGCCCCTCGTCCCATACGGTGATCCAGGTTGACGAGAAGGGACGCAACTGTATCCTTTTCTATGCGCATGAGGGTCTGCGAATTACGGACGAGTACATCGATCGGGTGTTGGAGTCTTTTGGTCCCGGCGATTATCTTCTGCTGCAGAATGAGCTCGACAATACGGATGGAATGATTCGTGCGGCCAAGAAAAAAGGACTCAAGGTGGTGCTGAATCCGTCTCCTGCGAACGAAGAGCTTCTTACGTTTCCTCTGGAACTTGTCGACTGCTTCCTGCTCAATGAGCATGAAGGGGCTTTCCTGGCCGGAGAAACGGATCCGTCCTGCGTCCTTGATGCCTTGCATGCCAAGTACCCCAACGCCCTTCTCGTTCTGACACTGGGAGAAAAGGGCGCTGTCTGTCTGGCGGACGGCGTGCGGTATGAGCAGGGAATTTTCCCTGTCAAAGCCGTTGATACGACAGCAGCGGGCGATACCTTTACCGGCTATTTCCTGGCCGGGCTGCTTGAGGGGAAACCTATTTCGGATTGCCTGCGCCGTGCCTCAATGGCTTCGTCGATTGCCGTTGGCCGTCCGGGAGCCGCTGATTCCATCCCGCTTCTTGCCGAAGTGGAAAAGGCACTTGCCGAGTAAACACAATCGCATGGTCTGCAAACGCCGCGGAAAACCTGCCTGTTTAGGTTTTTCGCGGCGTTTTTTGTGCTGCGGTGCAAGCTGGCATGGATCAGGCGTTTTGTTGTGCTGGCCGGTTCCTTTTTCGGATGACTGACGGTTCCTTTGTGGGGAACAGCAGAACATCACAAATGGGAAGGCTGACAGACATTTTGGGGAATCCCTCTTGACAAATCTTCATAGTGTATATATACTATATACACAGTATATATACCGTGCCCCTGTCGCGAGGGGGCGAAAGGGTGGAAGCCTTGAATATTATTATCAGCAATAACAGCGGCAAACCGATCTATGAGCAGATCACGCAGCAGGTGAAGGCGGCGATCATGAAAGGAGAGCTGTCTCCCGGCGATCCGCTGCCGTCGATGCGCGTGTTGGCGAAGGAACTGCGGATCAGCGTTATCACGACGAAACGCGCGTATGAAGATCTCGAGCGCGAGGGGTTTCTCGTAAGCGTGGTCGGCAAGGGAAGCTTTGTCGCCTCGCAGGACCCGGCGCTTCTGCGCGAAGCCCGTCTCCGTGAGGTGGAAGAGCATCTGGAGCGGGCTGTCGAGGCGGCGCGCACAGGAGGCATTGCGCTTTCCGAGCTGCAGGAGACGCTCGCGCTGCTCTACGGAGAGCCGGAAACATGAGCCGAAGAGGCGGGAGGTACAGATGGAACAGACATTGCTGCAGGTGGACGGCCTGACAAAGCAATACGGGAACTTTACGCTCGATCATGTGAGCTTTTCGGTACCTGGCGGGAGCATTATGGGCTTTGTGGGGGAGAATGGCGCAGGGAAGACGACAACGCTCAAGCTGATTCTCGATGAACTGCCGCGTGACAGCGGGACGGTTCGGGTGTTTGGGCAGGATAACCGGGAGCATGGCAGTGTGCTGCGCGCTCGGATTGGCGTCGTCTTTGACGATTGCCATTTCCACGAGATGTTTACTCCGGCCGAGGTGGGAGCGATTCTCAGAGGCTGCTACAAAAGCTGGGATGACGGGCTGTATGATTCGCTTCTCCGCCGCTTCGGATTGCCGAAAAAGGAAAAGAAGATCAAGGAGCTTTCCCGAGGCATGAAGATGAAACTGGGCGTTGCGGCAGCGCTTGCTCACAGACCGCGTCTGCTCCTTCTCGACGAAGCGACGAGCGGCCTGGATCCCATTGTACGGGACGAGGTGCTTGAACTGCTGCAGGAGTTTGTCAGCGACGAGGAGCACGCTATACTCTTCTCGAGTCATATCACCGAGGATTTGGAGAAGGTGGCAGATTATGTGACGTTTCTGCACAAGGGAAAGGTCGTGTTTTCGGAGCAGAAGGACGCTTTGCTCTATGACTGGGGTGTTATCAAGTGCGGGCGCAGCGATTTGGAACGCATCGATCGGGAGGATATCGCCGCTGTGAAGAGCAGCGCGTTTGAGACGCGGGTGCTGACCAGAAACCGGGAGGCGGCCGCACGCAAATACCGCAATTTCATGGTCGACCGAACCTCGATTGAGGAAATCATGGTGCTTTACGGAAGGGGAGAAGAGCAATGAAAGGGATCCTGCGCAAGGACCTGCTGCTGGCCTGGAAGAACATGAAGTATCTGCTTTTGGCGTTTGTGATTTTTACCCTTGGCATGGTGTCTCAGGATTCGGAAACACGCATTCTGATGACAGGAATGTATCTGTGTCTGATTGGCGTTCTCACGCCGCTGTATACCTTCAGCTATGACAGGACTGCCCACTGGGATGTGTATGCGCGGGCGCTCCCTGTTGAGCGCTGGAAAATCGTCCTCGCAAAATATCTGCTGGGACTTGTTTTTCTTGCAGCGGGACTGCTTTTGGGAGGTGCGGTGATTGCGGTTTCCGGTTTTCTCGGAGCGGCGCAGGAGACAGGACGGATGGTTGGATCGCTGGCCGGGATGATGGCGGGAGGGCTGCTGCTTCTTTCGCTGCAGCTTCCGTTTTTCTATCGCTTTGGCCCGGAGAAGGCGCGTCTGCTGATCGTCGTCACAATTTTTCTTGTGGCGGCTCTTTTCGGCGCGTCGCTCTCCGTGGAGAATACCTCGGGACTTTCCCTTCTGTTTTCTCTTCTCAATCCCACTCCGATGGCGTCCTTCCTGCTTATTGCCGCTGCATTTTTTCTGGTGGTCGGTTCTTTTTTCCTCTGTGTGCGCATTTACTGCAAACGGGAAGAATAAACCCGGAAAAGAGCGGGCTTTCCCGCCGGGGCGCGGAAGAGACGGGATAGGCGCGGAGCAGAAGGCTCGTCCAAATTTGCTTTTTTGACTGAAAATCCCTTCTTTTTCCCCTAAATAACCGTTTGTATCTTCCTGCTTTTTATGGTAAGATAAAAACAACATTCAGGCAGCCGCGGCTGCCGGATGAAAAAGGCGCAGCCCCGCTGATGCAGAGCGGGAACGGCCGGAAAGGAAGGAACAGAGGCAATGAATATGGGTTGGGCGATTTTCTGGCTTGCTATGATCGTCGTCGCCGTGGTTACGGAAGCTGCAACAAACCAATTGGTTTCCATCTGGTTTGTGCTTGGCGGAGTCGCCGCTTTGATTAGTAATCTCTGTGGTGCGCCGCTTTATGTACAATGGATCCTGTTCGTTGTGGTTTCCGGCGTTGCACTCGTCTGTACGAGGCCGCTTGTGAAAAAGCTTACGAGCTTTCGCCGGCAGGATACAAACGCCGGCCGCTGTGTCGGGCAGATCGCCGTCGTGACGCAGGAGATCAACAACACGACGGCCGCCGGGCAGGCGAAGGTGCTCGGCAGCGTTTGGACCGCCCGCTCCGCCCGCGGAACCGTAATCCCGGAGGGGACAGAGGTGATTGTCCGCGCGATTGAAGGCGTGAAGATTATTGTAGAGGAGCTTCCCGCCGGTACGCAGGCGTAACACCTGTTCGCACAGACGATTCCGAGTGATCCGTTCCGCGTTGCCCGCCGGCACAGCCCGCAGAAACGGCTGTGCGTTTCCCGGTGGACACGCCGCGGTCCCCGCAGATTCGGCTGATGCAGCACATCGCAGAAGGAGGAAGAAATTTATGTGGCCCTTATATGTATTTCTCGCATTTTTGCTCATCGTCATTATTATCGTGATCAGCAACGTCAAGATGGTTCCGCAGGCTTATGCTTATGTCATGGAGCGCTTCGGTGCATACAGCAAAACGTGGAGCACCGGCCTGCATGTAAAGATTCCGTTCATTGACCGGATTGCCAAGCGTGTTTCCCTGAAGGAGCAGGTGATCGACTTCCCGCCGCAGCCTGTCATTACAAAGGATAACGCGACCATCCAGATTGATACGGTTGTTTACTTCCAGATTACCGACCCGAAGCTGTACGCCTACGGTGTGGAGCGTCCGATCTCCGCGATTGAAAACCTTTCCGCAACGACGCTGCGCAACATCATCGGCGAGCTCGAGCTTGACGCCAGCCTGACGTCCCGCGATATTATCAACACGAAGATCCGCCAGATCCTTGATGAAGCGACCGACGCTTGGGGCATCAAGGTGAACCGTGTGGAGCTCAAGAACATCATTCCGCCTCCGGAAATTCAGAACGCCATGGAGAAGCAGATGAAGGCTGTGCGTGAAAAGCGTGCCGTCGTTACGGAGGCCGAGGGTACAAAGCAGAGCGCTATCCTGGTGGCTCAGGGCGAAAAGGAATCCACCATTCTGCGCGCCGAGGCGAAGAAGGAAGCCCGTATCCGTGAGGCCGAGGGTGAGGCTGAGGCTATCCTGGCCGTGCAGCGCGCGCTTGCCGACAGTCTCCGGATGCTCAACGAGGCTGCCCCGTCCGATCGCGTGATTGCGCTCAAGAGCCTGGAGGCGTTCCAGAAGGCCGCCGACGGCAAGGCGACGAAGATTATTATTCCGTCCGAGATTCAGTCTCTGGCCGGTCTTGCCACCTCCGTCAAGGAGCTTGTCGCCAACGACGTTAAACCCGGCACGTGAGTGTCAGAATAGACAAAATCCTCTGCGTTGGGATTCTCTTCCCCGATTTCTTACACGAATTCAGGAAAATCGCTTGAATTTATAGCGTGTTTATCCTAAAATGAAAGGAGAAGAGCTTCTCCGGAGAGCCGGAGAAAAGACGTTGGAGGGAAAGCGCATGAGAGCTTGGTTTCTGTGTCATTCCGCAGAGCCTCATTGCGCCGGTTTCTACCCTTAACCGGGAAAACAGCAGGCTGCGCAGCAGAATATGCCGCAGCCTGCTTTCTTTTGTTTTCGGGGAAGGTCCCTGCGCGTCCGCGAATGGAGCAGTAGAGAGAAAGGAAGATGTCTGTGAAAAAGGTAGCTGTTATTATGGGGAGCGACAGCGATTTTCCGGTGGTTTCGCCCGCTGTGAAGCGCCTCAAGGAGTTTGGAATTCCGGTGGAGGTTCGCGTCATGTCTGCGCACAGAACGCCGGATGCCGCCGCCGCGTTCTCCGCCCGTGCTGTGGAAGAGGGATTCGGCGTGATTATCGCCGCAGCCGGAAAGGCCGCTCATCTGGCCGGCGTTCTGGCCGCTCACACGACGCTGCCCGTGATTGGAATCCCGGTCAAGTCTTCGACTCTGGACGGTCTTGACGCTCTGCTGGCTACCGTACAGATGCCCAGCGGAATTCCGGTCGCTACCGTTGCCATTGACGGAGCGGATAACGCCGCAATTCTTGCCGCTCAGATGCTTGCTCTCTCCGACGAGGGCCTTGCCGCTCAGCTGGCTGCAATGAAGAAGAGCATGGCGGAAGGGGTTGCAAAGAAAAACGCCGCGCTGCAGGAGAAGGTTGCCGCGCTTTGAGAGGAATTCTCCGCGGCAGTGTGTTCGGAGGGTTTGAGGGCGGAGCCATGGATTGGAAATGGCTGGAATGTGCCGGCGATGAAGCGCGGCATATCCGGACAACCTTGGGGGAACGCTTTCCGTCGTCCATTGTTTGATCAGATTAACCTATCGATGATACAGGAGGAATAGCATCCATGAACGAAAAGAGCTACAGCAACAGCTATAAAGCCGCGGGCGTCGACGTCACGGCAGGCTACAGAGCCGTGGAGCTGATGAAGGAGCATGTGAAGCGCACCAACATTCCCGGCGTTCTGTCCGGTATCGGCGGGTTCGGCGGCTTATTCCAGCCGGAGCTCGGCGGTATGCAGGAGCCCGTCCTCGTCAGCGGCACCGACGGCGTCGGCACAAAGCTCAAAGTGGCCATGCTGCTTGACAAGCACGACACCATCGGCATCGACGCGGTTGCCATGTGCGTCAACGACGTGGTGTGCTGCGGCGCGCAGCCCCTGTTTTTCCTCGACTACATTGCCTGCGGCAAGAATGTGCCGGAGAAAATTGCGCAGATCGTTGCCGGTGTGGCGGAGGGATGCGTCCAGTCCGGCTGCGCTCTGATCGGCGGTGAAACGGCGGAGCATCCCGGCATGATGCCCGATGATGATTACGATGTGGCGGGCTTTACGGTGGGTATCGTCGACAAGGCAAAGATTCTCGACGGCAGCACCATGCAGGCGGGCGACGTTCTGATCGGTTTGGCTTCCACAGGCGTGCATTCGAACGGCTTCTCCCTTGTGCGCAAGGTTTTCAATCTCAGCGAGAAGAACGTCAATCTCTATCTCGGCGAGCTCGGCATGACGCTCGGCGAAGCGCTGCTCACCCCGACGAAGATCTATGTCAAGCCGGTTCTCTCCGTGCTGAAAAATCACACGGTCCGTGCCATTTCTCACGTGACCGGCGGCGGTTTCTATGAGAATATTCCGCGTATGATGAAGGACGGCCTTACGGCGAAGATTGAGCTTGCTTCGTTCCCGAAGCTTCCGATTTTCACGCTGCTCCAGCAGCAGGGCAAGATTCCGGAGCGTGATATGTACAATACCTTCAATATGGGCGTCGGCATGTGCATGGCTGTCCCGAAGGAGGAGGCTGACGGCGTGCTGGCGGATCTGAATGCATCCGGTACGGCAGCCTACCTGATCGGCGAGGTCGTCGAGGGCGAGGAGGGCGTTGTTCTGTGCTGAACATTGCGGTGCTTGTCTCCGGAGGCGGCACGAATCTGCAAGCGCTCATTGACGCGCAGGGCAGGGGAGAGATCCCGAACGGCAGAATCTCTCTTGTCCTTGCGAGCAAGCCCGGCGTTTTTGCTCTTGAGCGCGCGGCGAAAGCGGACATTCCGACAGACGTTCTCGTCCGGCGCGAGTTCCCCACGCAGGCGGCGTATGATGAGGCTCTCATCGGAAAGCTGGAGGCTGCGCGGATCGATCTTATTGTGCTGGCCGGTTTTCTCACCATCATCAGCGAGACGGTTGTGAACCGGTTTGAAAACAGAATCATCAATGTGCACCCCTCGCTGATTCCGTCGTTTTGCGGGGAGGGCTTCTACGGCTTGCGCGTCCATGAGGAAGCGCTGCGCCGCGGCGTCAAGGTGACGGGCGCGACGGTCCACTTTGTCAACAATGTGTGCGACGGTGGTCCCATTATCCTCCAGCATGCGGTGGGGGTCCGCGAAGGGGATACCCCCGAGATTCTCCAGCGCCGCGTGATGGAGGAAGCAGAGTGGAAACTGCTGCCGAAGGCTGTCGCCCTTTTCTGCGAAGGCAGGCTTTCCGTTGAGGGCGGCACAGTGCATATCAGGGAGGAGTAAGAAAATGAACGTCAAAGACATGAAGGCGGAAATCGCCTCGACCAGCTATCCGGGCCGCGGCATTCTGCTCGGCCGCAGCGAGGACGGCAAAAAGGCCGTCATCGCGTATTTTATCATGGGCCGCAGCGCTAACAGCCGCAATCGCGTGTTTGAGGCCATGGGCGACGACCTGAGAACCCGCGCATTTGACGAGAGCAAGATGGAAGATCCGAGCCTTGTTATTTACAACGCTGTGCGTGTGCTCGGCGATACGACGATTGTGACGAACGGAGACCAGACCGACACAATCTACGATTTCCTCGCGGAAGGCAAGACGTGGGAGGAGGCGCTGCGTACGCGCACCTTCGAGCCTGACGGCCCGAACTTTACTCCCCGCATTTCCGGCGTCGTCTGCAACAAAACGGGCGCATACCGCCTCTCGATCCTCAAGAGCGACAACGGCGACGAGACCTCGGCCCAGCGCTTCTTCTATGAGTATGCGCAGCCGAAGGCCGGCGAGGGCCATTTCATCCACACCTATATGGGCGACGGCAATCCGCTTCCGTCCTACGAGGGAGAGCCTACGCCCGTGACGGTGCGCGGCGATCTTGCTCAGTTTACGGAGGACGTGTGGCAGTCGCTTGATCCCGAGAATAAGATCTCTCTCTTTACCCGTTTCATCGATCTTGAGACAGGCAAGTGGGAGACGGAGATCCGCAACAAGAACCAGTGACAATTCGAAAGGATGGAGGAAAGCAGCATGTCTCAGGAACTGATGCTCAAATACGGGTGCAATCCCAATCAGAAACCGTCCCGGATTTTCATGCAGGACGGCTCGGAGCTGCCGATTGAGGTTCTCAACGGCCGCCCTGGCTATATCAATTTTCTCGACGCCTTCAACAGCTGGCAGCTCGTCCGTGAGCTCAAGGAGGCCACCGGTCTGCCCGCCGCGGCGTCCTTCAAGCATGTCAGCCCGGCCGGCGCTGCCGTGGCCGTGCCGATGAGCGATACGCTCAAGAAGATTTACTTCGTCGACGATCTGGAGCTCTCGCCGATCGCGACGGCGTACGCCCGTGCCCGCGGCGCGGATCGTATGTCCTCCTACGGCGACTGGGTAGCCCTCTCCGATGTCTGTGACAAGGAAACGGCCACCCTCCTCGCGCGCGAGGTGTCCGACGGCATTATTGCCCCCGGCTATACGGATGAGGCGCTTGCCATCCTGAAGACGAAGCGCAAGGGCTCTTACAATGTCGTGAAGATTGATCCTGACTACCGTCCTGCTCCGGTGGAGCATAAGGACGTGTTCGGTGTCACCTTCGAGCAGGGCCGCAACGAGCTTAAAATCAACGAGGAACTGCTGCAGAACATTGTGACGGAGAATAAGGAGCTGCCCGAGGATGCGAAACGCGATCTCATCATCTCTCTGATCGCGCTCAAGTATACGCAGTCGAACTCTGTGTGCTATGCGAAGGACGGACAGGCCATCGGAATCGGCGCGGGCCAGCAGAGCCGCATTCACTGCACGCGTCTTGCCGGCAACAAGGCCGATGTCTGGTACCTGCGCCAGCATCCGAAGGTGCTCGGCCTCAAGTTCAAGGAGGGAATCCGCCGTCCTGACCGCGACAATACGATCGATGTCTATATCTCCGACGAGTATATGGATGTGCTGGCCGACGGCGCATGGGAGCAGTTCTTTGCAGAGAAGCCCGAGCCGCTGACCCGTGAGGAGAAGCGGGCGTGGCTCGATACCATGACGGGCGTCTCCCTCGGTTCCGACGCCTTCTTCCCGTTCGGCGACAACATCGAGCGCGCCCGCAAGAGCGGCGTGCAGTATGTGGCCGAGCCGGGCGGCTCGATCCGCGATGACAATGTCATTGAAACCTGCAACAAATATGGCATGACGATGGCCTTCATCGGTCTGCGTCTGTTCCACCACTGATACTTTTTGATACGCCGGGGTTTCCCGTCCGGAGCGCGCCCGTGCGGCCTCTCTGCGGCGGGAAACCCTTTTGCGTGAAGAAGGAGGAAAATGTCTGATGGATATTCTTGTGATTGGCGGGGGCGGCCGTGAGCATGCCATTGTCCGCAAGCTGAAGGAGAGCCCGCGCACGGGAAAGCTGTACTGTGCGCCCGGCAACGGCGGTATCGCGAAGGATGCGGAATGCGTTGCAATCTCTGCGATGGACATTCCTGCCGTTGTGGCCTTCGCGAAGGAAAAGAAGATTGATCTCGTTTTTGTCGCGCCCGACGATCCGCTTGCTGCCGGTATGGTCGACGCTCTCGAAAAAGAGGGGATCGCCGCCTTCGGTCCGCGCGCAAACGCGGCCGTCATTGAGGCCAGTAAGGTGTTCTCGAAGGATCTCATGAAGCGCTACGGAATCCCGACGGCGCAGTACGAGGTTTTCTCCGATCCCGCCGAAGCCGTTGCATGGATTGAGAAGAACAATCGCTTCCCGATCGTGGTCAAGGCGGACGGTCTCGCTCTTGGCAAGGGAGTGCTCATCTGTTCCGATCTCGAGGCGGCAAAGGATGCGGTCAAGGAGATTATGGAGGACAAGGTGTTCGGTGCGTCCGGCAGCCGTGTTGTTGTCGAAGAATTTCTTACCGGCCCGGAGGTCTCTGTTCTGGCCTTCACCGACGGTCACTGCGTCAAGCCGATGGTTTCGAGCAAGGACCACAAGCGCGCTTTGGATAACGATGAGGGCCTCAACACGGGCGGTATGGGAACGATCAGCCCGAACCCGTATTACACGGATGCGATTGCCGAGGAGTGCATGAACACCATCTTCCTTCCCACGATCGAAGCGATGAAGAGGGAGGGGAGACCCTTCAAAGGCTGCCTCTACTTTGGTCTGATGATCACTCCGGACGGCCCGAAGGTGATCGAGTACAACGCGCGCTTCGGCGATCCGGAAACGCAGGTGGTTCTGCCGCGCCTGAAGACGGACTTTGTCGATATTGTGATGGCTGTCGTTGAGGAGCGTCTCGCTGAGCTTCCGATCGAGTGGAGCGATGAAGCGTGCGCCTGTGTTGTCATGGCGTCCGGCGGCTATCCCGGTCATTATGAAAAAGGTATTCCGATCGAGGGACTGGATGAGAACGGTCAGGTTGACGGCGCTGTTGTCTACCATGCCGGAACCGCTCTGCGGGACGGAAAGTTTGTTACGAACGGCGGGCGCGTTCTCGGCGTGACCGCGACAGGGGAGACACTCCCCGAAGCGCTCAAGAAGGCGTATGAGGCTGTCGGGCGCATTCATTGGGAAGGCGTTCATTTCCGTCGCGATATTGGTGTGATAAAATAATTCTTTCCTGTTGCAATTTAACGCGATAAAGCGTATAATAGGGGAAGCGCCGCGCAGCGACGCCTGCGCGCTCAAGCTGCATTTTAATGCATGGAAGGGGAATACCAAAGATGTATCAGAATATGATGGATACCATCGGCTTTGTCCGCGCGGTGGATCCGGAGGTCGGTGCGGCCATGGCCGACGAGCTTGGCCGTCAGCGCCGCAACCTCGAGCTGATTGCCTCCGAGAACCTTGTTTCTCCCGCCGTTATGGCTGCGATGGGCACGGTACTCACAAATAAATATGCTGAGGGCTACCCGGGTCACCGCTATTACGGCGGCTGTGCAGATGTAGACATTGTGGAAAACATCGCCCGTGAGCGTGCTTGCCGTCTGTTCGGCGCAGAGCATGCCAATGTGCAGCCGCACTCCGGCGCACAGGCGAACCTTGCCGTATATTTCGCGCTGCTTCAGCCGGGCGATACCGTGCTCGGCATGAACCTTGCAGAGGGCGGCCATCTGACCCACGGTTCTCCTGTCAACATGTCCGGCGCCTACTATAATTTTGCGGCTTACGGCGTTGACCCTGTTACGCACCGCATCGATTACGATAAGCTCATGGAGCAGGCGTGCGAACTTAAACCGAAGCTCATCGTCGCCGGCGCAAGCGCATACCCGCGCGCGATCGATTTTAAGAAATTCCGCGAGATTGCCGATGCATGCGGCGCATACCTCATGGTCGATATGGCGCACATTGCGGGTCTCGTTGCGGGCGGCTGTCACATGAACCCGGTGCCGTACGCTGATGTCGTCACCACAACAACGCATAAAACGCTCCGCGGCCCGCGCGGTGGCATGATCCTCTGCCGTGAGGAGTACGCGAAAAAAATCGACAAAGCCATTTTCCCGGGCACGCAGGGTGGCCCGCTGATGCACATTATCGCCGCAAAAGCCGTGTGCCTCGGCGAAGCGCTGAAGCCGGAGTTTAAGACCTACGCCGAGCAGACCGTAAAAAACGCTAAAGCGCTTGCCGAAGGCCTTACAAAACGCGGCATGAAGCTCGTTTCCGGCGGCACGGATAACCATCTGATGCTGCTCGATCTTTCCGACGGCGAGCTGACCGGCAAAGAGCTGGAGCGCCGTCTCGACGAAGTGTATATCACCGCAAACAAGAACACGATTCCGAACGAGCAGAGAAGCCCGTTCGTCACAAGCGGCGTGCGTCTCGGCACACCGGCTGTCACCACGCGCGGCCTGAAGGAAGCCGATATGGACGTCATCGCGGAGTGCATCCACCTGTGTGCGACCGATTTCGACAGCAAAGCCGACGCCATCCGCGCAAAGGTCACAGAGCTTTTGAGCAAGTATCCGCTTTATGACGACTAAAAGGAGAACACGATGAACGCACCGCTTGCAGACCGCATTCGCCCGAAAACGCTCGATGATGTGGTAGGACAACAGCATATTCTCGGCCCCAATAAGGTACTGCGGCGCATCATCGAATCCGGCACTATCCCGAATATGGTGTTTTACGGGCCGTCCGGCGTAGGGAAAACCACCGTGGCGTCCATCATTGCAAAGCAAAGCCACATGCACCTGTGCAAGTTAAACGGCACCACGGCCTCCACCGCCGATATTCGCGACGTGGTGGCACAGGTAAACACGCTGCAAGCGGTAAACGGCGTTTTGCTGTACCTTGATGAGATCCAGTATTTCAACAAAAAGCAGCAGCAAACGCTCTTGGAGTTCATCGAAAACGGCAGCATCACGCTGATCGCTTCCACAACGGAAAACCCCTATTTTTACGTATATAACGCCATTTTGAGCCGCTCCACAGTGTTTGAGTTCAAGCCCGTGGAAAAAGAGGAGGTCGCCCGCGCCGTAGACCGCGCATTCCGCATTTTGTCGGAAGACCTCGGCGAAGAAATCCGGCTCGAAGACGGCGTGACCTCGTATATTGCTTCCGCTTGCGGCGGCGATGTACGTAAAGCAATGAACGCGGCAGAGCTTTGCACGGCTGCCGTACGAAGCGAGGACGAGCCGCGCATCACCATGGAGCTTGCGGAGCAGCTTACACAGCGCAGCGCCATGCGGTATGACCGAGACGGCGACGCGCATTACGATATTCTTTCGGCGTTTCAAAAATCCATGCGCGGCTCCGACCCCGACGCAGCGCTGCATTATCTCGCACGGCTTTTGGAAGCGGGCGACCTCGCCTCTGCATGCCGCCGCTTGATGGTGTGCGCCTGCGAAGACGTGGGCCTTGCGTGGCCACAGATCATCCCCATCGTGAAAGCAGCCGTAGACGCCGCCATGATGGTCGGTCTGCCGGAAGCACGCATCCCGCTTGCGGATGCCGTCATTTTAACGGCGACGGCGCCGAAATCGAACAGCGGCGAATCTGCCATAGATGCCGCCATGCGCGACGTGAAGGCCGGCAAACTCGGTGTGATCCCGCGCACGCTGCAAAACGTGCATTATGACGGTTCAGATGTCGCTAAAAAAGGCCAGTTTTACCGCTATCCGCACGATTACCCGGATCATTGGCTCGACCAGCAGTATCTTCCGGATGCCTTGCTCGGCGCTTCGTACTATCACTACGGAGACAACAAAAACGAGCAGGCGTTTAAAGCGTATTGGGAAAACATAAAACGAAAGCACAGCTCATAAACTCTATTAACATAACGGAAGGAAGTGCACCGCCATGAACCCGGCAGTCCTTAAAAATTTGTCATACGGCATGTACGTCATCGGCACAAAATATAACGGCCACCCGAACGCCTGTGTGGCAAACTCGGTCATCCAAATTTCCAGCAGCGACCCCGAAAAAGTGCTCATTGCGCTGACAAAAGATACGCACAGCTGCACCGCAATCCGCGAAAACGGCATTTTTACCATTTCTGTACTCTCCACAGATACACCTGCCAGCGTCATCGGCGCACTCGGTCTTGTCAGCGGTAAAAATGCAGACAAGCTGAAAAACATCCGCCACAAGGTGCTCATTGAAGGCGTGCCTGTCGTAAAGGAGAACACCTGCTGCTGGTTTTTATGCAAGGTCATCTCCGGCATGGACGTAGGGCAGGAGATGGTCTTCGCCGCCGAGATCATAGCGGGCAGCGACAGCGCCATCGGCACGCCGATGACGTATGATTTCTACCGCAGTGAAATGCACGGTCTATCGCCGGTCGGCTCGCCGACCTATGTGCCGCCGGAAAGCACATTTGATAAGAGCAGCGGTGAAAGCTTTGTCTGCTCCGTGTGCGGCTATGTGTACAGCGACCCGAATTTCAGCTTTGAAGAACTGCCGGACAACTGGGTGTGCCCGGTCTGCAAAATGCCGAAAAAGGCGTTCGTGCGCAGGAATTAAATAGCTTTTTCCATACTACGAATGAAAGGATTTTTCGATAGACTGCGCACCGCGCGCTATCGGAACCAAAAGACTCATGCAGAAGAATTCTCCGCTTCACGTTTTGGTCATTCCCACATGGTACCCAAACGGTGAGGATAAACTGATCGGCGTTTACCACAAGCTGTTCTGTACGGCACTTGCGGAATACGGCGTAAAAGCCAACATGCTCTATGTAGACCGACAGGGGCTGTCTTCACTGCCGAAGTACCCCACGATGCAGAAGCTCTACGAAGAATCGAACACCGGCTATGTGACATACTGCCGCCGTATGCTGGACATCTCCAAATTCAGCGCAGATGCACAGCTCAGCGCTTACTGCCGCACTGTTGAAAAGCTTTATAAAGCCTACGTGAAGCAGCACGGCAAGCCGGACATTCTGCACGCACATGTCACCGTGCCCGCCGGATATGCCGCTGCAAAGCTCGGCGAAAAATATCATATTCCGGTCGTCATCACGGAGCACTCCTCATATTTTGAGCGCTTCTTTGAGGGTAGCACCGCAAAATACGGACTCTATGCTGCACGGCACAGCGTGATGACCTGCGTCAGCGGCTATATGACGGACATTTTAAAAGAAAAACACAATATACCTGCCGAAGTTCTGCCGAACATCGTCAACACCAAGGCATTTCGCGGCGCAAAAAGGCCGAAAAACCCGGCACATTTTCGCTTGACGACGGTTTCCGCACTGCGCCCCGGCAAATGCGTGGAAGACGCTTTGCAGGCCTTGAAGCTCTTGCGGGAGCAATACCCGGAAAAATCGTTTTTGTATACGATTGTCGGCGACGGGCAGGAGGAAGCGTTTTATAAAAAGGCCGCATCTGAGCTCGGGCTGAACGACATTGTGTCCTTTGTCGGGCGCAAGACCGAAAGTGAAATTGCGGAGATTTTAAGCCAGACCGACGCCCTTTTGATGGCTTCGGATATTGAGACGTTCGGCATTCCTGCCGTGGAAGCACTCGCGGCCGGCGTGCCGGTGATTTCTACACGGTGCAAAGGCCCGGAGAGTTTTTTGAACGATGACTGCGCCGAGTTCTGCAATGTGCATGACCCGAAAGATATGGAAGATGCAATTTTGCGCATGGCTGCACGGTCGGACACACTGGATGAAGCCAAAATTCGTGCTGCGGCAAAGCCGTTTGACAGCGTCGCCGTTGCCGAACATGCCGTACAAATTTACCGTGAAGCGCTCGAAAACACAAAATAAACAAAAATAGGGGAGCCTGTGTTTCAAAACGTACAGGCTCCCTTTTCTTTAGGAAAGACCGCGCAGACCGGTGCTTGGGAGGTCGCCTAAATTGTTGCTCTCCTTGCCGTCCGGTATGCTACGCAGATATTCACTGCCGTTGCGGCTCGCAATCGCCACGCCGCGGATGCCGCCCTGCTTTGCAAGCGCCACGCCGTCCGCCTTGGAAAGCACCGTGCCATCCGAAAGCTGGTAGCCGGAGATCTTTCCATTCGTGCGGATCAGCTTCATGATGGTCTTCGCATCCTTGTTCGGTACAGGGTTCATAATGTTGATATTGGCAGGCAGGTTGCCGATCCTCTGAGACATAAAACGATGTTCCTTTCCGTTTGTAATTTTGTTTTGTCCTTTCCGTTTTTCCGGCGCAGCCAAAAGCTGTACGTACCGATTAAGGCTTTTATAAGCGCCGCTGTGCCTATTGTCTCTCCACATACGGTGAATATGCAAAAAGCACGAAAAAACGGGCGAAATTTTGGCGTGGAGCGTTGCAAAGGCCACCGAAATGCGCTATAATAAGACCATAATGACTCGCGCTGCGGTTTTTACGGGATTGCCCGTGCCGGGCGCTAAAAACACAGGAGGCTTCCATGAATTCATGCGATAAGCAGCAGCTTAAGATCACGGCTGCCAAAGTCAGACTTGGAATCATCGAAGGCGTTTACAACGCCAAATCCGGCCATCCGGGCGGTTCCCTTTCCGCTGCGGATATTTTCACCTATCTCTATTTCAAAGAACTGCACATTGACCCGCAGAACCCGAAGGATCCGGACAGAGACCGTTTTGTCCTTTCCAAAGGCCACTGCGCACCGGGTCTTTACGCTGCACTGGCACAGCGCGGCTATTTCTCTGTGGATGAGCTGAAAAAACTCCGCCACATCGGCGCTATGCTGCAGGGTCACCCGGATATGAAGGGCACCCCCGGCATCGATATGAGCTCCGGCTCTCTCGGTCAGGGCATTTCCGCTGCGGCAGGCATGGCGCTTGCCGGCAAGATTGATAACAAAGACTACCGTGTTTACTCTCTGCTCGGCGATGGCGAGATTGAAGAGGGTCAGGTTTGGGAAGCTGCTATGTTTGCATCCCACAACAACCTCGATAATCTCTGCCTGATTGTCGACTTCAACGGCCTGCAGATTGACGGCCCGGTCAGTGAAGTTGCCGGCCCGGAACCGATCGACAAGAAGTTCGAGGCTTTCGGCTTTGACGTACAGACCATCGACGGACACGATTTCGACGCCATCGAAGCGGCTTTTGCACGTGCAAAGACCGTTAAGGGCAAGCCGAGCGTCATCATTGCCAAGACCGTAAAGGGCAAGGGCGTTTCCTATATGGAAAATCAGGTCGGCTGGCACGGTACCGCGCCGAACAAGGAACAGTATGAGACCGCTATGCAGGAGCTCACCGCTGCACTGCATGAACTGGAGGGCTGCTGATATGGCTGAAATGGTTAAAAAGGCAACAAGAGAAAGCTTTGGCGAGACCGTTACCGCGCTCGCCGCTGAATACCCGGAGATCGTCGTTCTGGATGCAGACCTTGCTGCTGCCACCAAGACGGGCATCTTCAAAAAAGCATACCCGGAACGCTTCTTTGACTGCGGCATCGCAGAGTGCAACATGGTCGGCGTTGCTGCCGGTCTGGCCACCTGCGGTAAAATTCCGTTTGCGGCGTCCTTTGCCATGTTCTCCGCAGGCAGAGCGTTTGAGCAGGTCCGCAACTCCGTTGGTTATCCGAAGCTGAATGTCAAGATCGTCGGCTCCCACGCCGGCATCTCTGTCGGTGAAGACGGCGCTACACATCAGTGCTGCGAGGACATCGCGCTCATGCGCACCATCCCGGGCATGGTCATTCTGAACCCCTGCGATCATTACGAAATGCAGGCCGCGGTTCGCGCTGCTGTTGAGCACAAGGGCCCGTGCTATATCCGCCTCGGCCGTCTGGCTGTGGAAAGCATCAACAACAACGATGATTACAAGTTCGAGCTTGGCAAGGGCATCACGCTGCGCGAGGGCACGGACATCACCGTTGTTGCGACCGGTCTCATGGTACAGGAAGCCGTTAAGGCTGCCGATGCACTGAAAGAAGAAGGCATCAGCGTTGAAGTCATCAATATCCATACCATCAAGCCGCTCGATGAAGAACTTGTTATTGCTTCCGCAAAGAAGACCGGCCGTGTCATCACGGTTGAAGAGCACAACATCATCGGCGGTCTCGGCGAAGCGGTCTCCACCGCACTTTCCGAGCATTGCCCGACGCCTGTCACGCGCATCGGTGTCAACGATGTGTACGGCCACTCCGGCCCGGCTGTGGATCTGCTGAAGGAATTCGGCCTTTCCGCAGAGCATATTGCAGAGGTCATCAGAGAAAAGCTCGCAAAGTAAGCTTTTCCGCAGGCTTCCGCTTTAAAACCGCATAAAAGGAATTTTGCTCCCTTTACAGGAACTGTGTGCATCCGCACGGTTTCCCGTAAAGGGAGCTTTTTTATATTCAAAGCCCCCGCAGTAATAGTAAAACGTCTTCGCTTGACGGACACAAAGAAAAAGCAAAAATAAATGTCTGCTTTCACAAAGAATTCGACCACTTTCTTTTTTCTCGCATTGTACAATAACGGTATCAGCACCGGTACAGATACATTTCATCTTGCTATACGGAGGTTTAGAATGTGTAAAAGCAAAACACCGCGCTTTTCGGCACATCTGCTGCATTTGACCTTATTCAGCAAATTTGTGTCAAAAAAACGTGAAAATTTCGCGATAAGCGAAGATTTTTCCGAATACAGGCGCAAAAAAGTATTGATCGCGGCAAATCATTTTTATATGCTGTACCGCTTTCGACGGGAGCTGATTGAAGAGCTGCAATCCCGGTATGAGGTAATCGTGGCAGCGCCGTTTCAAACCGGTGAAGAAGTGTTTGAAAGCATGGGCATACGCTGCACGGAAACGAAAATGCAGCGGCGGCGCGTGCAGGTGCTTTCTGAATTGCGTCTTTTACAGGCGTACAAACGTGTTCTTTGTCTGGAAAAGCCGGATCTTGTGCTTACATACGCCATTAAGCCGAATGTATACATGGGTTTTCTCTGCACGTGCTACCGCATTCCGTTTTACGCCACCGTACAGGGACTCGGCAGCGCTTTTCAGCGCCCGTGGCTCAGCTGCGCTGCCACATTTCTTTACAAGCTTTCGTTTCTGCGTGTACAGAACGTATTCTTTGAAAATCAGTCCAATGCGGTAGAATTTTGCCGCAGACACATCCTGCCACCCGAAAAAGAGGTCATTCTGCATGGTGCGGGTGTAGATCTGAACCGCTATATCTACACGCCGTACACCGCTCACGATCCGCCGCGATTCCTGTTCGTCGGCCGTTTGATGCGCGAAAAGGGGGTAGAGGAGCTGTTTTGCGCCGTGCGCAGGCTGTGGACAGAGGGCTTTCACGTGCATTTGCAGCTGCTCGGCTTTTTTGAGGAGCAGTACAGGCAGGAGGTAGACCGCCTGGTTGCCGGCGGCATGACAGAATTTTTCGGCTTTCAAAAAGAACCGCTGTCGTTTTACCAAAACTGCGACTGCGTAGTGCTGCCAAGCTACCACGAGGGCATGAGCAACGTGCTGCTGGAAGCTGCCGCCGTCGGCAGGCCCATCATCGCGTCCGATATTCCCGGGTGCAGGGAAGCCGTAGAGCACAGCAAAACCGGCCTTTTGTGCCGCGCAAAAGACGCGGACAGCCTATATGTTGCCATGCGCGCGTTTTTGGCGCTTTCCGCAGAGCAAAAAGCAGCCCTTGGGCAAAACGGCCGCCGCAAAATGGAGCGTGAATTCGATAAAGCGAGCATTGTTGCAGAAACACTGCGCATCGTCACCGCCGAAAAAGCGGCACCGCAGCCCCGGCGCGTCACGGCATAGAGGAGAACACATGTCCGGTTATATTTGGATGCTCCTTTGGCTTCTGATTTACACGGCGCTCTCCGCCGTGTTGGAAGTACAGCAAAGCGAAACTGTCTGCAGTGTGCAGACAGTGCGGTTCACGAAGCTCTGGGCAACACTCGGCGTGCTGCCGCTGCTCATCTTCTGTACGCTGCGCGGTGATATCGGCGATACCTATAACTACATGCACGCGTTTTCCGAAATGCCGAGCACATTCAGCGCACTGCCCGATTACATCCAGTCTTTACAGAAGGATCACGGCTTTTTCCTGCTTTCCGTACTCATCAAGCTTTTGTGCGGCGGGCAGGTGCGCGTTTGGTTTTGCATTCTCGCCGCGCTTCAGCTCTGGCCGCTCGTTAAAAACTATCGGCTTTATTCGGAAAGCTATTGCATCAGTCTGTTTTTGTTCATCGCTTCCACGGATTATATCTCCTGGATGATGAACGGCATGCGGCAATTTTTGGCGGCGGCGCTCGTGTTCGCCTGCTGTCCGCTTTTGCTGCGCAAGAGATACGGACAAGCCACGCTCATCATTCTGCTTGCCGCCACACTGCATGCCTCGGCATTGTTCGCACTACCGTTTGTTTTTCTCACACGCGGAAAAGCATGGAACCGAAAAACGCTTTTGTTTCTTCTGCTCACTGTTTTGGTCGTGCTTTTCATCGACCGCTTCACAAACATTTTGGAGCTGCTTTTGCAGGAAACGCAGTACAAAAATGTCGTCAGCGATTGGAAAGGCTTTGAGGACAACGGTACAAACCTACTGCGCGTACTGGTCTACGCTGTGCCGACGTTGCTTTCTTTGATCGGTTTACGGTTTATCCGTGCAGAAAATGACCCACTCATCGACCTTTGCGTCAACATGTCCATTGTATCGACCGGCATTTACATCCTCTCAGCGTTCACAAGCGGCATTTTTGTCGGGCGGCTGCCCATATACTTTTCACTTTATAACTACATTTTGCTGCCATGGGAGCTGCACCACATGTTTTCAAAACGCTCCGTGCGCATTTTAACCGTGATGATGCTCATTTTTTATCTGTTTTTCTATTTCTACGGGCTGAAGACCTTCGGCCTTTTATAAAAGGGGGGATCCGTTATGCTTCGTGTTTTGCAGGCTGTCACCTGCATGGACCGCGGCGGACTGGAAACGATGCTGATGAATTACTACCGTCACATAGACCGCACACGCGTGCAGTTCGATTTTCTGACGCACCGCGCACGGGAAGGCGCGTACGATAAAGAGATTTACGCTCTCGGCGGCAAAGTTTTCACCGTGCCGCGGCAAAACCCGTTCAGCCCCGCATACCGCCATGCACTGCACAAATTTTTCTCCGCCCACCCGGCGTATACTGTTGTGCACGCCCATCTTGATTGTCTTTCCGGCGTTGTACTCGGTTGCGCCAAGCAGCACGGCGTGCCTGTACGCATTGCTCACGCACACACCACAAATCAGATGCGCGACTTCAAATATCCAATAAAAGATCTGTATAAGCGCATCATTCCGCGTACCGCGACCGATCTGCTTGCCTGCGGAGAAGATGCCGGGCGCTGGATGTTCGGCAGTGCGCCGTTTTTGGTGCTGCCGGTCGCCATCGATACAGAAAAATTCCGCTTTGATAAAAACATGCGCGAAGACATGCGGCGCACACTCGGTATCACAAAAGAAGAACTTCTCATCGGGCATGTGGGGCAGTTTCGCAAAGAGAAAAACCAAGCTTTCCTCTTGGATGTCCTGCACAGTCTGCGCGCATGCGGTACAAAATCGAAGCTGCTGTTTGTTGGTGACGGTGAAAAGCGGGCAGCCGTACAAAACCGCGCCGCCACACTCGGTCTTACACCGTATGTGCTATTTTTAGGCGTGCGGGAAGATGTTCCGGCACTTTTGCATGCAATGGATGTATTTTGTATGCCGTCTCTGTACGAAGGCATGCCGCTCGCCGTTTTGGAAGCGCAGGCCGCAGGGCTACCGTGCCTTGTCTCCAACGGTGTACCGAAGGATTGTCTTCAAACGCCGCGTACACGGCAGCTTCCGCTTTCCGCACCGCCTTCTAAGTGGGCGGAGGTTATTTTGGCGGAAAGTAAGGTGCTCAGCGCCGCGCCGCCTGTACTACAAAACTTTGACATTTGTGAAAACGCACGTATGCTCACTGCGTATTATCTGCAAAAGGATGCCCAAAGAAGGAGGGAAACCGCACATGGTTCTGCTGACCGTGTTTACGCCGACATATAACCGCGCACATACGCTGCCGGAAGCATATTGCTCATTAAAAGCGCAAACATCTAAAAACTTCCTATGGCTCATCGTAGATGACGGTTCCACCGACCGCACCGCCGCGTTGGTCTCCGCCTGGATGCAGGCGGAGAAAGCATTTTCCATCCGTTACCTATACCGTCCAAACGGCGGCATGCACGCTGCGCACAACACCGCTTATGCGCACATCGAGACCGAGCTGAACCTTTGCCTTGATTCCGACGACCGTTTGGCAAAGGATGCCGTAGAGCAAATTGAAAAGCGCTGGGCACAGATAAAAAGCAAGAATTACGCCGGGCTCATCGGGCTTGATGACGACGGAAACGGCAAGCTTATTGGCACCGGCTTTCCGCCGGGCCTCACCGAAACGACGCTCAGCGGTTACTATGCGGGCGGCGGCAAAGGCGACAAAAAGCTCGTGTATCGTACCGACATCATCCGAAAATACCCGCCGTACCCGGAGTTTCCAAATGAAAAATACGTGGCGCTCGCCGCAAAATACCGGCTGATCGACCGCGATTACAAACTCGCCGTTTTAAATCGCGTGCTGTGCCACGTGACGTATTTAGAAGACGGTTCCTCGCACACCATGTGGAAGCAATACGTAAAAAACCCGCGTGGCTTTCTATATTGGCGGCAGCTTTGCCTTACGTACCCGGCTGCTGCAACGCGCACGGTACTCGACAGCATCCATTACGATGCCGCGTGTTTTCTCGCGAAAGAGCCCGCACTGATGCTCCGCTCACCGAAAAAGGTGCTTACCATGCTGTGCACACCGCTTGGCGCAGGACTTTCCGTTTTGATCCGCCTGATGGCCGCGCGCACCGAACGCAAAGTGCAAAAGGAGGCTGTATGATCCCGAAAATCATCCATTACTGCTGGTTTGGTCGCGCACCACTGCCGGACAAAGCCAAAAAGTGCATAGAAAGTTGGCGCAAGCACTGCCCGAACTATACGATTTTAGAATGGAACGAAGATAATTTCGACATTCACCAAAACGGTTACACCGAAATGTGCTGTAAAGAGAAAAAGTACGCGTTTCTCGCCGATTACGCCCGCTTGCAGATCATCGAAAACGAGGGCGGCTTTTACTTTGATGTAGATGTCGAGCTCGTGCGCAGTTTGGACCCACTTTGCAGTGAGCACGCATTTTTTGCCTTTGAGACCGACCGTATGATTGCGACCGGCCTCGGCTTCGGCGCAGAAAAGCACCATCCGCTCGTGCACTTCATGCTGGAGCAATATGCACCCCTGCTCGATGGCAAGCACGGCGTCATCGGCTGCCCGCAGCTCAACACACAGGCGCTTTTAAAATGCGGCTTAAAGCCAAACGGCAAGCGACAAACCGTGCAAGGCGCAGCCGTCTTTCCCAAAGCGTATTTTAACCCCTACGAGGATGCCACGGGGCGGCTTTATATCACAGACTGCACCTACGCCGTGCACTGGTACGCCAAAAGCTGGATGAACCGCCGCACCGTACTGCGCAGCAAGCTCACGCGCCCGCTGCATCGCCTGCTCGCCGACCATCCGTGTATCAAAGAAATAGTGAAAGGCGGCGTTTAAAACGGAACCGAAAAAACTGCTTTTTATTTTGCCGTCTTTGGAGATTGGCGGGGCAGAGCGCAGCCTTATCGGACTGTTGGAAGCGCTCGAAAACAAAAGCGTGCAGGTCTCCGTTTTTCTGTACCGCCGCGAAGGAGAATTCATAAAAGACCTGCCGCAATATGTGCGTCTTCTGCCGGAAATCCCTGCATACCACGCCTATACAGAGCCGATCCTGTCGCTTGTAAAACATGGCAGACTGCGATTTGCAGCCGCACGATTACTCGCAAAGCTCGCGTTTCTTTTGTACGGTACTTTCATGCGAAAACCCACCGGCACGTGGACGCACTTGCAGTATATCTCCGCATTTTTGCAGCCGTTTTTGCCGAATATCCCGGGCGAGTATGATCTTGCCGCGCAGTATCTCGGCGTCGCCGATACGCTTGTGCACAAGGTAAACGCCAAGTACAAAGTCGCGTGGAACCACACGGATTACGCCACACAACACCCAAATCCGAAGCTCGACCGCCGTGTGTATACGAACGTAGACTATGTTGTCAGTGTTTCCGAAAGCTGCACGGAAGCCTTTCGGCACATGTATCCTGCGTTTTCACAAAAGGCCGTCACGGTCGAAAACTGCCTTGCACGCGAGCTCATCGAGCGCAAATCGCTGCTGCCGGCTGCCGGCATGTATCGCGAAGCGGGCGAGACCGTGCTGCTTTCCGTCGGTCGGTTTTGTGAAGCGAAAAACTTTGAAGCCATTCCGAAAATCTGCACAGTGCTTTTAAAGCGCGGCCTTTCCGTTAAGTGGTACATTTTAGGCTACGGCAACCGGGAAACCCAAATTCGTGAAGCCATTCAAGCTGTGCATATGGAAGATTTCGTCGTGCTGCTCGGCAAAAAGGAGAACCCGTACCCCTACATGCGTATGTGCGACATTTACGTGCAGCCGTCCGTTTATGAGGGCAAATGCGTCGCCGTGCGGGAGGCGCAGCTGCTCGGGAAGCCTGTCATCATCACGGATTTTCCCACCGCGCACAGCCAGCTGCGAGACGGCACAGACGGCATGATCGCGCCGCTTGATTTTGACGGTTTTACAGATGCTCTCGCCGCGCTGATCCAAGACAACGAAAAACAAGAAGCACTCAAAGCCGCCTGTCGCAGCACCGATTTCACACAGTATAAAGAGGCGGAGAAAATCCTGAGATTTGCAGAAGGAAGGGAAAGTTATGCCGAAGATCAGCGTCATTGTGCCGATCTACAACGCCGAAAAATATCTCGAGCGGTGCGTTAAAAGCCTCATCACACAGACCTTTCACGACATTGAAATCTTACTTATCGATGACGGCTCTACTGATGCAAGCTCCATACTGTGCGCGCGGCTCAAAAAAAAGGACAGCCGCATACGCATTTTGCATAAGCCAAACGGCGGCCTCAGCAGTGCACGAAACGCGGGTCTGCTTGCGGCAAGCGGGGCATTCATCGGCTTTGTCGATGCCGATGACACCGTATCGCCGACATTTTTTGAAACGCTTTTGCAGAAGATCGAGCAATATCACTGTGATTTTGTGTTCTGCGACCTCATACGCATAGAATCCGGCAAGCCGCCCACGCTGCGCTCTGCATCGCTCCACGGCGGGTATTACGACAAACGCAAAATCAAACGCTGCGTATTTCCGCAGCTCATCATGCGCGATGATCTCGAATACGGCCCGCTTTTATCCGTGTGCGTTTGTTTATACCGTACATCGTTTTTAAAAGAACACGACTTGCGGTTCGACGAAACCGTGCGATATTCCGAAGATAATCTATTCAGCGCGTGTGCAGGATACCGCGCCGCTTCGTTCTTTTATCTTAAGGGCCAAGGGCTTTACGAGTACCACCGCAACCCCGGCAGCATCACCACAACGCACAAAGCAGATGCGTGGGAAAGCTACAAGCGTATGCATCAAAAGCTGTGCGCACTGTTTCAAAACTGCCCGGAATACGATTTTAGCCGTCAACTCGACCTACACATCATTCATTATGCCTGCGCCGCACTCGGCGGAGTCTGTGCTTTGCCAAAGGTTGAACAAAAATCGGAAATCGACCGCATTTTAAACGACGAAGCGCTGAAACGTGCGCTGCAAAACCGACCCGCGCGACATATTCCGTTTAAACTTGCCATACAGCTTTTGTGCATGCAATACCGCTGCACGCCGCTTATGTGCCTGTGGCTGCAAAGGAGAGAGCACTATGCCTGAAGTCAGCATCATTCTGCCCGTCTATAATGAGGAAAGGCATCTGCAAAAAACGCTTTCCGCGCTGTGTACCCAAACGTTTCGCGATTTTGAGCTGCTTGCCGTAGACGATGGCTCCACCGATGAAAGCCGCCGCATTTTAGAACGCTTTGCAGCCGCAGACGCGCGTATCACGGTACTCGCGCAACACCATGGCGGCGTTTCCCGCGCACGTAACCTCGCTTTAGAAGCCGCCACCGGAAAGTGGGTGTGGTTTGTAGACAGCGACGACCTGCCGTTTTTGAACTACCTCGAAAAAGCATTGCATGAGCCGCAGTCAAACGACGCAGACATTCTCATGGGCAGCTACCTAAAAATGGATTTAAACGGTGAGATTACCCGCATAACACTACCAAAATACGGCCTCATAGATTCCGAAACGCTTCCTGTTTGCTTCATGCAAGCACAGTACGAAACCGGGTATTTCGGCTATCTTTGGAACAAGCTTCTGCGTCGCGAGAAAATTCTTTCCGTCAACGCTGTATTTGATGAATCCATGACGCTTGCTGAGGATCTACAATTTTTAGTACAGCTTTACCGCGCAAACAGCCGCGCACTCCTCATGCCACACTGTGCCATGCAATACGCCGCGCACCCGCTGCGCCGGGAAGCAGACCACTTTAAGCAGCTCCTTTTGCAAAAAGAGATTGCACACTGGGTCATCACAGAGCAAAAACACACGGAATTTAAGCCGTTTTTTCGCAAAAAACTCAGTGCATACACGGCATTCTCCGTTCTTTACGCGCCGGATATCGGACTTGATCCCATCATAAAAGCCAAAGAGATCATGAAAGATGAAGCGCTTTGCGCACTGCTTTCCGAAGCGGAGCTTCACGGCGTTTTTCGGTGCATCGTGCACTGCTTAAAGCAGCAAAATCTGCCCGCATTGCAGCTGCACCTTGCCGCATACCGCGCCGCAAAACACGCAAAATCGATTTTGAAAGGGGAGAATACGCGTGCGTTACATTCTGCATGACCACATCGGCAGCGCAAACCACGGGTGCGAAGCGCTTGTGCGCACCGTTTCTAAGCTTTTAGGCCCCGGCCGTACGGTGCTGCTTTCCGAAGCGCCAGAGGAAGATGCCAGATACGGCGTAGCGCGCCCGCTCGTTGTGCAGGATGTGCGCCCCGCGCGAAGCGATGTGATCCGCAAAAGCTCGCCCGCATTTTGGAGCGCCTATCTGCGCTTAAAGCTTTTAAACGATTACACACCACTCGATGTCTTGCCGTACCGTGCCGCGCTGCAAACGCTCACGCGCGACGATATTCTCGTCTCTATCGGCGGCGATGTGTACTGCTACGAAGATATACAAAAGCGCATTCGGCTGCACAAACTCGCACGGCGCTATGCAGGCGGCAGCATACTGCTCGGCTGTTCGATTGAACCGAAGCTTCTTCGCAGTAAGGCTCTGCTACGTGACCTCACCGCATTTGACCGCATCACAGCACGCGAGACACAAACGCTGCACGCGCTGCAAAGCGCCGGGCTGCGAAACGTCTCCTTTTGCCCGGATTCCGCTTTCTTGCTGGAGCCGCGCGGTGCGGAGATTCCGGAAGTGTTTCAGCCGCACAATACCGTCGGCATCAATGTAAGCCCGCTTTTACTGCGCCGTGCACGAAACGCAAAGCTTATTTTGGGTAACCTCATCGCGCTGATTGACACGATCCTGCGCACAACAGACAGTGCCGTGGCGCTCATCCCGCACGCCGTGCAAAACGGCAATGATGACCGCGATCCGCTTAAAGAATTATACGCTGCCTTTCAAGACAGCTGCCGCGTATGCCTCATCAAAGACCAAAGCGCGTCGCAGCTTAAATCGATTATTGCGCTGTGCTCGTCGTTCATCGGCGCGCGCACACATGCCGTCATCGCGGCGTATTCTTCCGGCGTACCCACGCTCGCACTCGGGTATTCTGTAAAAGCCAAGGGCCTTGCAGAAGACATTTTCGGTGTCGATACGCCCTATGTGCTGCCCATTGAAAACATTGCGGATGAAACTGCCGTCACGCACAGGTGGATACGCCTACGCATCCACGCGCCGGAGATCACCGAAACGCTGCGTGCCAAAACGGCCGCATATGAAGATGCTTTAAAAGCGTTTCGCCGCACTTTGCAGGAGGGAAAAGATGGAAAAACCGCTCGTAACGCTGCTTCTGCCGTGCTATAACTGTGAAAAAACACTTGACCGCTTCATGCGCTCCGTAATAAGCGAATCTTACCGCCCGTTGGAGCTCATCTGCATTGATGACGGTTCGACAGACGATACGGCAAAGCTGCTGAAAAACTTCGAGACGATTTTGAAAGAAAGCGGCGTGCAGTATACTGTGTTGACGCAGGAAAACATAGGGCTTGGCGGCGCGATACAGACGGGGCTGCTCCACGCGCACGGTGATTTTCTCTGCTGGGCAGATCCGGATGATTTTTTATTACCGGGCTCTGTTGAAAAACGCGCTACGTATCTGCTGCAGCACCCGGCGTGCGGCGCGGTGAGCAGTGACGCCTTCGTTTTTGACGAGAGCGACCTCAAAATGCCGCTCTACCGCGAGGCTGCGCGGTTTTCGCACCGTTTCGAACTCATGCAGTTTTGGTATCTTCTGCGCGGCGAAGGCATGGTGTGCGCCGGCTGCCACATGATCCGCATGCGCTGTTTTGATGAAGCCGTGCCGAACCGCATGATCTACCCTGCGCGGCGCGGGCAGAATTATCAGCTCATGCTGCTGGTGTGTTACAAATTTCCGCACGCTTTTTTAGATGAATCGCTTTACGGCTATGTAAAATATCAAAACAGCATGTCTGCGGGAGATGTGACCGAAACCGACAAGCTGCGCCGCATCACAGAGCACGAGACGATCTTGCTTCAAACCGCTAAGCAGATCAAAATGCCGGAAGCCGAGTACCAAAAGTGCTTAGACGAGATCGAAAAGCGATACGCCTTGCAGCGCTTTTACACGGCAATCGATTTTCGGAACAAAGTGCTCTTGCAGGAACAATATGCCATTTTGAAAAAGCACGGTGCCGTCACGCGCGATATTAAAAAACTCTATCGACGAAACCGCACTGTGCTGCACAAGCTGTGCTTTAAGTTTTATGAAGGAGGGAAGAACTATGTGCAAAATTTCGGTGATCGTGCCCGTTTATAACGCGGAAGACACCCTCGAAACAGCACTTAGCAGCGTTTTCATGCAGACGCTCACAGATATAGAAATTCTCTGCATCAACGACGGCTCCACAGATCATTCCGCAGACGTTCTAACGAGCGCCCAGCGCAGAGACGGCCGCGTGCGGTGCCTTACGCAGGAAAACGCCGGCGCAGGCATGGCGCGCAATAAGGGCATAGCGGAGGCAAAAGGGGAGTACATTGCATTTCTCGATGCCGATGATCTCTATCCGGGCCCGTATGCGCTCGAAACGCTTTTGGCTGCCGCCGAAAAAAGCGGTGCCATGGTCTGCGGCGGCTCTATTGAAAAAGCCAAGGGGAACGATGTGCACCCCATGTTTGTTTTCACGGAGGAGGGTTTTCATAACGCCTGCGATGAGCCGCTCGACCGTTTTTTCGCCCGCTTTATTTATAATCGCAATTTTTTGCTTGAAAACAAGCTGCAATTTCCGCCGCTGCGTGTCTATGAAGATCCCATTTTTCTTCTCTGCACGCTTTTAAAAGCCAAAGAATACTACGCCGTTCCCGACGTGGTTTACCGCTACAACGGCACGCATTCCAATAAACGTATCACGCTCGCCTGCACCAAAGATTATCTGCGCGGGCTCATCGCTGAGCTGAAGCTCTCAAAGAAAAAAGGCTTGCCGGAAATTCACACACTGTGCTGCGACCGCCTGATGCGTGAGGCGGATTTTTACGCCCAGCGCTTTTTGAAAACGGAAGATCCGGAGCTGCTCGCACTATTACTCGAGGCAAACGCCGCCGTTTCGCCGCAGCTGCTCAAGGACCTGCCGGAGGACGGCAGCGTCATCTTACCCGCTTTGCGCACCATCTGGCACGCGGGCTGCCGCTATCTGCGCTGGCGGGATCAGCGCATCATCCGCACGCTATGCGACGTGTTTGTAAAGTAGCCATGCGTGCCAAAAGGTGCTTTTTCAATGCCTTTTCCGGGCTTTTCAGTCAGTTTGTTTCCGTCGCACTCGGCGTTATCATTCCGCGGCTCGTGCTCGTGCAGCTTGGTTCCGAAGCCAACGGCCTGCTCTCCGCTACACAGCAGGCGCTTGTGTATCTTGACCTGCTTGAAAGCGGTATCGGCACGGCAGCGCTGCAGGCACTTTATAAACCCGCTGCCGAACAGGACAGAGCCGCCGTCAGCGGTATCTTCAATGCGATTCGCCGGGAATATGCCAAAGTCGGCATCGCTTACGCCGCACTCGTTTGCGGGCTTTCAGTGCTGTTTCCGTTTTTCATCAAAACCGAACTGCCGCTTTTTACCGTATTGCTCACGGTTTTGCTCGGCGGCATGGGACAAGCCGTGCGCTTTCTGTTTCAGGCAAAATACCGCGTGCTTTTGCAGGCAGAGGGCAGAGGATACGTGCTCATCAACGCCAACCTGCTTTTAACTGTTTCCATCAGCATCGGCAAAATCATACTGCTAATTTGCGGACTTTCGCTCATCGCCGTACAGCTGCTCTGCTTTTTGTGCGGCTTACTGCAAACCGCACTGCTCACACTCTACGCCAAAAAACAGTATAGCTGGCTTGACCGCGCCGTGCCGCCCGATACAACTGCCACCGCGCAGCACCGTGCCGTGCTCGTACACCAGATCTCCGGGCTCATCTTTCAAAACACCGATGTTTTACTGCTCTCTGTCGTCTGCGGGCTGAAAACAACGAGCGTCTACTCCATGTACGTGATGCTTTTCGGCATGGTCGGCACGGCGGTCTCCGCCATAAACGGCAGCGTGTCGTTCGTCCTGGGGCAAACCTATCACACCGACCGCGCGCACTTTTTGCGGCTTTACCGCGCATTTGAAACATACAATATGGCGCTCACATTTGCGCTGTATCTCACGGCGGATGTGTTCATTCTGCCATTTTTGAAGCTCTACACCGCCGGTGTGACGGATATTTCGTATCTCGATCCCGTTTTGCCGCATCTTTTTGTCTGCACGTACCTGCTTTCAAACGGACGTGCAGCCGCGCAGCGCGTCATCGAATACGCCGGGCATTTTCAAAAAACGCAGAACCGTTCCGTCATCGAATCCGTCATCAATCTTCTCATATCGCTTTTGCTTGTGGGGCCGCTTGGCATGTACGGCGTGCTCATCGGGACGATTGCGGCGCTTTTATATCGCACGAACGATATGATTTTCTACGCATCCCACAAGCTGCTGCATGCACCTGCACGGCGTACTTACCGAAAATTCTTATGCAGCGGAACGTTGTTTGTTTTGCTGTGGTTTTCCGCAAAAGCTTTGCCGCTTCCACTCAACTCATATCCCGCGCTGTTCCTATCAGCCGCCGTATTTTGCATATTCAGCCTTTTGCTGTTTACCGTGCTCGGCTCTGCGTTGGATTGTAATGCCTGCCGCGTTCTTTTCGCCGTTTGGTGCAGAGCAGCAGCGATCATTCTTCAAAAAGAACAATATATTCGCCGCAAAATAGGGGAGAAGCACATTTTCACACACCGTTCCGCGTTATGAATCTCTGACGAAATTGTTCGCTAATTTCGCTATAAATCAACCATTAAATTCGGCAAAATACCAAAATTTAATTATCTTCTTTGTATTTAATTGACCTCTTTCGCCTTTTTTGATATACTGTTAAGCGTTAAATTTTTTGGAGAATATTCGGAAGCAATAAAACACAAGTGATTTTGTAAGACTATATGCTTGCAAAATCACCAAATTTCGAGTATATCTCAGGGCGAGGAGGATATTCTTTATTATGGCAGGAAAGCTCTCTGCATTTTTCGGAGCGCAGGATATGACGGTGGGCAACCCGGCGACAAATCTCATTCGGTTTTCCACACCGCTTCTCATCGGCAACTTGGCGCAGCAGCTGTACAGCACGGTGGACTCCATCGTGGTCGGCAATTATGTGGGTGACAGCGCGTTGGCCGCCATCGGTGCCAGCGGCCCGATCATCAACCTGCTGCTCGTACTGTTCATGGGCGTATCGGTCGGTGCCAGCATCATGGCGTCGCAGTATTTCGGTGCGAAAGACAAAAAGCGACTTTCGCATTCTGTAGGTGCGGCGATCACGGCAACCTTTGCGGTTTCCATCTTCGTCATGGTCGTGGGCCCGCTCATTACACACCCGATCATGTCTGCACTACAAACACCGCAAGATATTTACACCATGTCGTGTGATTATCTCATCATCAATTTCCTCGGTATTCTCGGCAGCGCATATTACAACATTATTTCCGGCATTCTGCGCGGCCTCGGCGATTCCGTCATGCCGCTCATTTTCCTGCTCGTGGCATGCGGCATGAACATTGGTCTGGATATCTGGTTTGTCGCGGGCTTTAAAATGGGCGTTGCGGGCGCTGCGTGGGCAACCATCATCTCGCAGGCAGTCTCCGGCATCCTGTGTCTTGTGCGTCTGCTCTTAATGCGTGACGTATTGCACATCACGTGGCGCACCCTGTGGCCGACAAAAGCGCTTTTGTTCCAGCTCATCCGTTTGGGTCTGCCCAGCGGTCTCACACAGGCGGTGTTCTCGCTCGCCATGCTGGTCGTGCAGTCCCTTACAAACAGCTTCGGTACCACGATCATCGCGGTTTCCACCGTTGTTATGCGCGTGGACGGCTTTGCCATGATGCCGAACTTCACCTTCGGCACGGCAACGACGACCTTCACCGGCCAGAACATCGGCGCAGGTCGTTTGGATCGCGTGAAAAAGGGCACAAAGGACGGCTTAAAGCTCGGCCTTTCCGTTTCCGTGGTACTTGTTGCGCTGATCCTGTTCTTCGGCCGTTATCTCATGGAAATGTTTACGAGTACGCCGGACGTCATTGATACCGGCATGCATATGATGCGCATTCTCGCCATCGGTTACATTGCAATGGCCGTCACGCAGATCCTTTCCGGCGTTATGCGCGGCGCGGGCGATACGATGACCCCAATGTGGATCTCCCTCATCACGACCATCGTTATCCGTGTGCCGATCGCATACGGCCTCGCAGCACTGATGCACTCTGCAGATGCGCTGTTCATCTCCCTGCTCATAAGCTGGGTCATGGGTGCCGTGCTTACCTCCATCGCGTTCCGCATGGGCCGTTGGAAGAAGAAGTCCATCATCAACGACGATGTGCCCGAACCGGCAGATGTGCAGGTTTAAGCCCTATTTCGTACAGAAAAACGGGTCAGCTTCTTTGTATGCAGACCCGTTTTTTCTCTGATAGAACATAAAAGCACCGCGCAGAGAACCGTAAAGCTTTTTGCGCGGTGCTGTTTTTATGCGATTTTTAGTTATTCGCACAGCTCAAAAATCACTTCGATCTCGATGGGCAGGTTGCCCGGCAGCACGTTCATGCCGATCTCTTCGCCGAGCAACTCGCCAAGCAGCTTCGTCGCGCCTTTTGCGATTTTTCCTCTGTCCGTAAAGCTAAATCGCTTTGCAGGCGCAAATGTCATTTTGTAAATCGCATCCTCCGGCGTCACCACATGGCGTTCAAACGCGCACTCACGCAAAAAGCGAGAAAACGCACCCAAAACTGTGCATGACGAAACAAAATCATAACGCATACCTCCCAATCATAGGAAATCAGCATAATTTTACAGCTGCACGCAGAACTTATCAAGGCTTGACAGGGCAATTTTACCAGCGTATACTGAATATAATAAAAAAATTGAGGAGGACTGCACAAATGCAGACTGAGCTCTATACGATACAAGGCGTAGAGAACATTTTAACGCCCGCTTTGATCTACTATAAAGACGAAATTTTCGGAAATACCCGCAAGACAATCGAAATCGCCGGCGGGGCAGAGCGACTGTGGCCGCACGTGAAGTCGCATAAAATGAAAAAGATGATCGAAATGCAGATGGCCATGGGCATTCACCGCTTCAAATGCGCGACTTTGGCGGAAGTCAAAATGGTTGCCGAATGCGGGGCAGAGCACATTTTGCTCGCCTACCCGCTTGTCGGGCCGAACATCAAAGCGTTTATCTCGCTCGTAAAAGAATTCCCCAAAACGCATTTCTACGCGCTGGAAGATGATTTAAGCTGCCTGCATGCGCTTCAAGCCGAAGCCGAAAAGCAAAATGCTGTGCTCGGCTGGTTTGCGGATGTCAACATGGGTATGAACCGTACCGGCGTGGAAACGGCGCATCTTTACGAATTCATCAAATCAGCACTCGAAAATCCGTCCGAAAATGTTCCATTCAGCGGCCTGCATTGCTATGACGGCCACGTGCACACCACCGACCTCATGGATCGCGAAGCCGAGGTGACGGACATGGTGGAAAGCATTGCCGATGTGCTCGATGCACTCAGCGAAGACGGCATTGAGGTGCCGATGATCATCGCGGGCGGCAGTCCGTCGTTCCCATGTCACGCCGCAAACCCGGATATCTTTTTGTCGCCCGGCACCGTGTTTTTGTGGGACAGCAGCTACAAAGAAAATTATCCTGACCTGCCGTACATCCCCGCCGCAGCTGTTTGCACGCGCGTCATCAGTCACCCGGCACCCGGCGTGTTCACATTTGACCTCGGCTGCAAGGGCATCGCAAGCGACCCGCCCGGTGTGCGCGGCAAAGTTGTCGGCCTTGAAAACGCTGAGCCGATGTTTCAAAGCGAAGAGCACTGGACATGGCGCATGAAGCCCGGCTTTGAAAACGAGCGTCCGAAGATCGGTGACGTTTTCTACGTGGTCCCGACGCACATCTGCCCAACAACGGCGTTGTACAGCGAAGTACTCGTCGCGGAAAACCATGTCATCACAGAGCATTGGACGGTCGACGCGCGCCGATAAATATTTGTACGTACAACTCTTGACATTCGTACTCTTGTATGCTATATTGAACATACACACGGCGATGCTTATCGCCGATTTTAAGTGGAGGAATTTTTAAAATGGCAAAACTTTCCATTCATACTGACGAAAAGAAAAGCAAGATCAACCGCAATATCTACGGCAATTTTTCCGAGCACCTCGGACGTTGCATTTATAACGGCATTTATGTTGGCGAAAACAGCGACATTCCAAACGTAAACGGCATGCGAACCGATATTGTGGAAGCGCTGAAAGCTATTAAGCTGCCGGTGCTGCGCTGGCCGGGCGGCTGTTTTGCGGATGAATACCACTGGAAAGACGGCATCGGCCCCAAGGAGACACGCAAAAAGATGGTCAACACGCACTGGGGCGGTGTTGTGGAGGATAACACCTTCGGCACGCACGAATTCTTAGAGTTCTGCCGTCAGGTCGGCTGCGAGCCGTACATCAACGGCAACGTGGGCTCCGGCACCGTGCAGGAAATGAGCGAGTGGATGGAGTACATGACGTTTGATGGCATTTCGCCCATGGCGGACCTGCGCGCCAAAAACGGTCATGCCGAGCCGTGGAAAGTGAAATACTTCGGTGTCGGCAATGAAAACTGGGGCTGCGGCGGCAATATGCGCCCGTCCTATTATGCCGACCTCTACCGCCGCTTCCAGACCTACGTCCGCGATTACGGTGACAACCACGTGTTCCGCATTGCCTGCGGCCCGGGCATCGCCGACGATTACAACTGGACAGAAGAGGTCATGCGCATTGCGGGCAACTACATGAACGGCCTCAGCCTGCACTATTACACCGTGCCGGGCACATTTGAGAAAAAAACAGCTGCAACAGGCTTTGATACCAACACGTATTACGAGACTATTCGCAAGGCACTGTACATGGACGAGCTTATCACGCGCCACACGGAGATTATGAGCCGTTACGATCCCGAGCACAAAGTCGGCCTGGTCGTAGACGAGTGGGGTACATGGTACGATGTGGAACCGGGCACGAATCCGGGCTTCCTGTATCAGCAGAATACCATGCGCGACGCCATTGTCGCCGCTGTAACGCTGAACATTTTCAATGCACACAGTGACCGCGTCGTCATGGCAAACATCGCACAGCTTGTAAACGTTTTGCAGTCCGTCATCCTCACCGAGGGAGAAAAAATGGTGCTTACGCCGACATATCATGTATTCGATCTTTATAAGCACCATCACGATGCAACGCTTTTGAATAGCCACCTCGAAACGGAGGGGGTCTACGCCGGCGTACCAAACCTCACGGTTTCCGCCTCGGAAGACGAAAACGGCGTCGTGCATATCACGCTCGCGAACATTTCCGCCGACACCGCGTACCCGATCGACTGTGCGCTGACCGGCAAGAAGTACAATACGGCATCTGCACGCATTTTGACAAACTCCATCGGTGCATACAACGACTTCGACCATCCCGAAGACGTCAAGATTACGGATTTCGACGCGCTGACGCTTGAAAACAACAACCTGCACTTCAATATTCCGGCGTGTGCCGTCATGGAGATCACGGTCTCCTGATGGAACGCATTCCCTGCAGGCGGTGTTTGCTGAAAGACCTCAGCGACACAGATTATTTTCACTCGATCTACGAATATATCGAAAACATTCCCCCGGAGCAGAAAACCCCGGATGCACTTTACAAAGACCGTTTGCAAAAATGCACATCATGCGACCACTTAGTCAACGGCATGTGTGCGCTGTGCGGCTGCTTTGTAGAGGTACGGGCAGCAAAAGTGCGCCAACATTGCGCAAAAAACGCAGAAATCTGGTAAAAATCGGCTCTGATTTTTACTTGTCAATCCGGCAAAATTGTGGTATACTGGCTCGAAGCCTGTATACCACTTTTTGTGTTTTCGGGCATCGCAATCCCGTCGTTTCGACGGGCTACCTCTACCTTGAAAGGATTTATTTATGCTGGATGTCTTTCTCGACGCACTTATCGATTCGTTAAAAACGCTGCCGTTTCTGTTTGCCGCGTACTTTCTCATTGAGTATTTAGAGCACCGTGCAAGCAGCAAAATGGAACACGGTCTGCAAAAGCTCGGCAAATTCGGCCCCATCGGCGGCGCGCTCCTCGGCGTTGTGCCGCAGTGCGGCTTCTCCGTGGCGGCAGCAAATTTCTACGCCGGACGCATCATCACAGTCGGCACACTGCTCGCCGTGTTCCTTTCCACAAGCGATGAAGCCCTGCCGATTCTGTTCTCACACCCGGAGCAGATGCAGTACATTTTGCCGATGCTACTCATCAAAGTCGCCTCCGGCATCGTGTTCGGCTTTCTGGCCGACCTCATTTTACAGCGCTTTTTCCATCCTAAAAAAGAGAAGCCATTTGAGGAGCTGTGCGCGGACTGCGACTGCGACCACCACAGCCTGTTGCACTCCGCCTTGCACCACACAATCAGCATTTTTCTCTTTATTCTCGTCGTAAACCTCGTGCTCGGCTATGCCATTTATTTTATCGGGGAAGACCGTATTTCCGGCCTGCTCTTAAACGGCAGCGTCTTTCAGCCGTTCCTGACAGCGCTCATTGGACTCATTCCGAACTGTGCGGCATCCGTGATCTTAACGGAGCTGTTCACACTGGGCAGCCTGCAATTCGGCTCCTGCGTGGCGGGCTTATGCGCCGGTGCGGGCGTGGGCCTCGTCGTGCTGTTCCGCACAAACCACCGCGTAAAAGAGAACCTCGCCATCGTCGGTACGCTGTACGCCTGCTCCGTCGTGACCGGCATGCTTGTAAATTTGATTTTCTAAACTTAAATATATGCAAAAACGACCGAAAGCCTTTGCACCGCGCTTTCGGTCGTTTTTGTTTACATGTATTTCTCGATGAATTCCGGTAGAGAGGGAATTGCCTTCTTTCAAGGTGAATTTTACAACACGGCACCCATGCAGTGCGTATCGGTGCAGTTCTCAATGCGCACAGAGCGGATCTCGCCCGCAAGGGACGTACCGCTTGCCACCGCAACAGGTGTATAGTTCATGGAGTATCCCTCCCAAACGCCTTTTTGAATCTCGCGCTCGAAAAGCACTTCCTCCGTGCGACCGATTTGCGCTTTAAAAAACGCCTGCTGCGTTGCGGTCGTCACGCGGATCATCTCGTGGCTGCGCGCTTCCTTTACGGCATTCGTCAGCTGATCGCCCATGTCATAGGCACGGGTGCCGGGGCGGCGGGAATAGGCAAACACGTGTACTTTCGCAAATGCGATCTCTTCTGCATACGCCAAAGATTCCGCAAATTCTTCATCCGTTTCGCCCGCGAAGCCGACCATGATGTCCGTCGTGATGGCAGCATTTTCAAACGCTGCGCGCAAGTTGCGCACGATGGTGCGGTATTCGTCTGCGGTGTAGTGGCGGTTCATGCGCTTTAAAGTCGCATCGCAGCCGCTTTGCAAGGAGAGGTGGAACTGCGGGCACAGCTTTTTCTGCTTTGCCATGCGCCGGATCACGTCTTCCGAAAGCTGTTCCGGCTCCAAGGAGCCGAGACGCACACGCTCAATACCCGGCGTAGCGCAGGCCGCTTCAATGGCGTCACACAGATGCAGACCGAACTCCTGTCCGTATGCCGAAAGGTTGATGCCCGTCAGTACCACTTCTTTGTAGCCGTTCGCGCCAAGCCCCGCAAGCTCCGCTTTGAGGTCTTCAAGCGGCTTCGAGCGCACACGGCCGCGGGCATAGGGGATGATACAGTATGAGCAAAAGCGGTTGCACCCGTCTTCAATCTTCACAAATGCACGCGTGCGCCCTGTAAAGTTCTCCACATTGAGATTCTCAAATTTTTCGTCGTTTGTGTGCGGCGCAATGTCGATGATGCGCTGGCGTGCAGAAAGAAACGCCAGCAGATCCGGCACCAGACGCTTGCGGTTCGAGGTGCCGAGGATAATATCGGCTTCCTCCAGTCGCCTTGCGTCCTCCGGGAACGCCTGTGCCATGCAGCCCGTCAGCACCATAACGGCATCCGGGTTATCTTTTTTCGCGCGGCGAAAAATCTGCCGCACCTTGCGGTCACTTTCGGCCGTGACCGTGCAGGAGTTGAGGATTACGACGTCCGCCGTTTCCTTGTCCTCCGCTGCGGCAAAGCCGTGCTGCAAAAGGGAAGAGAGCATCGCTTCCGATTCATACTGGTTCACCTTGCAGCCGAGGGTGATGACCTTTGCTTTCATCATATATTTTAATTTCCTTTCGTCACACGTCGTTTTCTTCCAGCCAAAGCGTCAGCTCCGTCCAGTCGTTCATCAGGCTGTCCGCAAGCGCCTTTTGCTCAGTGATCTTATTCGTGATTTCCATCATTTTTTCGTAATCGCTCGCCGTCTCGGGGTTGGAGAGTTGCCCGTTCAGCGTATCAATTTCCGCTTCCGACGCTTCGATCTCGCGCTCGCATTTCGAAAGTGCGGCACGGCGCTTCCGAATTTCAGAGGCACGCTCTTTCTTTTGTTTATAGACTGTATTGGCTTTCGGCACAGCGTTTTCATTTTCCGCTTCGGCAGCGGCTTTTGCGGCTTCCTGCTTTTGACGGGCCTCAAGATATGCGTCGTAGTTGCCGAGATACAGCGTTGTGCCGGAAGGGGTGAGATAGTAGATTTTATCCGCAAGCTTGTTGATAAGATAACGGTCATGCGAAACGACGAACAGCGTGCCATCGTAGCCCAAAAGTGCGTTTTCAAGCGCCTCGCAGGAGCCGATATCGAGGTGGTTCGTCGGTTCGTCGAGGATCAAAAGGTTCGCTTTGGATAGCATCAGCTTTAAAAGCAGCACGCGCGCACGCTCGCCGCCGGAAAGCCCTTTCACGGGCTTATACACGTCTTCGCCTTTAAAAAGGAACACCGCCAATGCGCTACGCACCTGCGTCTGCGTCATGTAGGGATGCAGATCCCAGATCTCATCGATAACCGTCTTACTCTCATCTAAATTGCCTTGCGCCTGATCGTAGTAGCCGATGTCGATATTCGCGCCAAAGCGGAAATCGCCAAAGGTTTGCTTATAAATGTGCAACAGCACTTTCAGCAAAGACGTTTTTCCGCAGCCGTTCGGGCCGATGAGGAACACCTTTTCGCCGCGTTTGATATCGAGATTCACATTTTTAAAGAGCCTGTGGTCGCCGAATGAGAGGGCAAGCTCTTCCGCTTCCAGAACATCATTGCCGCCGCGCTGGCTCGCCTTAAACTGAAATTTGATGGTATCCGGATCATCCTCCGGCTTTTCAAGCGTTGCCTGCAAACGGTCAATGGACTTCTGCTTGCTCGCAATCGTCACATAGTTGCGCTCCTGATTGAACCGTTTCTGCTGCTCAATGATGCCCTCAATGCGCTTGATCTCGCGCTGGGTGTTATCGTAGACGCGCTGCATCGCAAGGCGGTTTTCTTCTTTCAGCTGCAAATATTTCGTATAATTGCCCTTATATTCTGTCAAACGCGTATTTTCAATCTCAAATGTGCGGTTCGTCACAGCATCAAGGAAATAACGGTCGTGCGAAATAACGATGTACGAGCCGTTGTAATTCTTCAGAAAATCTTCCAGCCATTCAACAGACGGAATATCAAGGTGGTTCGTCGGCTCGTCCAGCAACAGCAAATTCGATTCGCCGAGCAGCATTTTTGCGAGTTGAATTTTCGCTTTCTGTCCGCCGCTCAAAACACCGATAGGAGCATAGATCTGCTCCGGCGCAAAGCCGAGGCCGATGAGTGTGCTTTTTGCACGGTTTCGGCAGGTGAGGCCGCCGTCTGCGATGAAACGATCGTTTAGCTCCGCCTGCTTTTCGATAAGCTCGTTAAGGTTTTCCGGCATTTCCGAAATTTTCGTCGTGAGCACTTCTATCTCTGCTTCCATTTTGAGCAGCGGCGCGAACACCGTCATCACTTCGTCAAACGCCGGTTTTTCCATATCGCGGCAAACATGCTGCTCCATGTAGCCGATGGACGTTTCGCGCGCCGGGGTAAAGGTGCCTTCGTCCGCCGTATATTCTCCGTTCAATACCTTGAAAAGCGTCGTCTTTCCGGAGCCGTTAATGCCCACAAGGCCAATACGGTCGCCTTTCTGCACTTCAAATGTAATATCCTGAATGATCACATCGGTGCCGAACATCTTTTTTATGTTGTTCACCGTAAGTATTGCCATAGTTGTTCTCCTCGGTTCATATTCCGTTTTATTATACCGAAAGATAGCTTTCAAATCAAGCAAAAACCGAGACAAAATCACGCCCTGCGGGCGAAAATCGCAGAGATTTGACGTTTCTTTCCGATTTTAAGGTCAAAATAGAAAAAAGTATACGGTTTCGCTTGATTTTTCCCCGAAAACTGTTGTATAATAACACTACTTTAAGAGACAGATTTGGTGTGTTAGAACTTTGGAGGGTTTTCCATGAAATGTCCCTATTGCGGATACAGTGAAAGTAAGGTCATCGATTCCAGGCCAACCGATGAGGGGGAGCGCATTCGCCGCCGCCGTGAGTGCTTAAACTGCGCAAAACGCTTTACGACCTATGAAGTCATTGAGACTGTGCCGGTGGTCGTTGTAAAAAAAGATAAATCCCGCGAGGCTTTTGACCGCAACAAGCTGTTGAACGGCCTTCTGCGCGCCTGCGAAAAACGCCCCGTACCGCTTGAAACACTGGAGCGCATCGTAGACGAGATTGAAACGCTCCTGCAAAACTCGCTCGACCGCGAAGTGCCGTCCACGCTCATCGGCACTTATGCCATGGATAAGCTCAAGAAGGTCGACGAAGTCGCCTATGTTCGCTTTGCTTCCGTTTACCGTGAATTCAAAGACATCAATACGTTCATGGACGAGCTCAATAAGATCAAGGCCGAGCGCAACCGATAAATTCAGGTTATGTAGCAGCAGTCCCAACGCGATATGGGGCTGCTGTTTTTTTGCTTTAAAACACATTTTCAAATGCGATGCGCTCTGTTTTTTGAATGTGCTCCGCCGTGTTTTTCACCATCTGGCATTCGGCGCGCGCTAAGGACACCTCCTCCTGCTCAATATAATAGGGCAGCACGGCAAAAATGTTTTCCAGCGGCTCCAAATGCTCGTGCGGCAGGAAAACGCACAGTTTATCGTGTATTTTCTCCCAGTCTGCCTGCAATTTTCGGCTTTCCTCCAAGGCTTTTTCCGCTTTTCCGTCGGAAAGCAGCCGGTCGATATTTTCCGCGGACACAATCAGTGTATTCGCTGATCTTGCCGTGTTGCAGTAACCAAAGATACACACCGCCACAGCAAATACCGCCAAAACGATTGAAAAGGCCATGCGCTTCATTTTTTCACTCCCTTTTTTAGGCTGCCGTCCCGCCGAATGAGCGTATAATGTCCGGCTGTGTTTACCGTTAGAATAAACACTTCGGGAAGCGGTACGGCTTCGCTTTTTAATATGCTGTGTATCCACTCTTCATTTTTGCCGCACAAGTGCATAGAGCCCACAGAAAGGTCTCCGTCGCTCACCACAACGACTTCAAGGCCCTCGTCTTTCACTTTCACGCCCATATCGCTCGGACGCAGGTAATCGACGGCGGCTTTTTTAACGACACTCAGCGTGCCGTTCGTCTCTACAATGGCATATGTCACATCCGAAAGCACAAAAACATCCTTTTGCCGCAGTTGCTCAAAAAGGTCTTCTACGCTCATGCGCAGCTCCTGCATGTTTTCCTGAATGATACGCCCATCTTTGATGATGACGACCGGCTTGCCGCACACCAAACGGTGAAAACGGCTGCTTTTAAGCATAAAAACCGAAACGAGCACCTCGAGCGCAATAAGTACCAAAATGGGGATGAGCCCGCTGAAAAGCGGTTGGCCGCTGTCCTGCATCGGGATCACCGCAAGGTCGGAGATGAGCAGCGTCACGACCAATTCACTCGTTTGCAGTTGGTTGATCTGCCGTTTGCCCATAACGCGAACAGCCAAAATAATCGTAAAATACAAGATGATCGTGCGCACAAACGAAATAAACATGGCGTTTTCCTTTCCGTATTTCTTCGTCGCTATTATGCGTCTTCGGGCGTATAAAATACGACCTTCCTGCAAAATCTACACGGGAGAACCATGCGGAAAGGAAACTGCTAATGGAAAACTTATCTGAACACTTAAAGGAAAACGTAACATATATAAATGGGTTATTTGAAAACGCCATGGATTATATCGAGCGCGAATTTATGGTCGGCACGGTACCGGCCGCGCTGCTCACCATGGACGGGCTCGTCAGCAAGCAGCACATTACTTTGAGCATTTTAAATCCGTTGATGCGCGCGAAAATTCCGACGGATACCGGCAAAGAAACGCTTTTGTTTATCGAAGAAAACGTGCTGTGCGCCGTAGAGCAAGCCGAGCTTTCCACCGTCAGCGAAGTGCTCGAACGCATGATGAACGGTTTTGCGGTGCTGCTGCTCGATAACTGTCCGACAGCGCTCGCGTTCGGCACGCAGGGCTTTGCTGCGCGCGGGGTGGATGAGCCCGATACGGAAGTTATGCAGCGCGGCTCCCGCGAAGGCTTTGTGGAAACCTACCAGACAAACATTTCGCTTTTACGACGCCGTCTCAAAACGACCGAGCTCAAATTTGAAAAGGTGACGGTTGGCGAAGAGAGCCAAACACCGGCTGCGCTGTGCTATTTAAAAAACATCGCTGACCCGAAGATCATTAACACACTCAAAAAGCGGCTTTCCGCATGTAATCTAAAAGACGTGCTCGCAGCAGGATATTTGGCGGGTTACTTGGAGCGTCCCGCGATTTTTGATCGCGTAGGTTTTACCGAGCGCCCCGATACCTTATGCGGCAAGCTGCATGAGGGGCGCATCGGGCTGCTTATAGACGGCACACCCACAGCGCTTTACGTGCCGTATCTCTTCGTTGAAAACTTTCAGACCGCCGACGATTATGCAAACCGTCCGTTTTACGCCACGTTCACGCGCTGGCTGAAATACATCGCGTTTTTCCTTGCGATTTTTCTGCCGGGGCTGTATGTCGGAATCGCCGCACACGACCCGGAGCTGCTGCCGGAAACACTGCTTGTTACCATTGCACAGGCAGAGCGCAGTACGCCGTTTCCCGTCATGTTAGAAGCGATTTTGCTTTACTTCATGTATGAACTGATGCGCGAAGCCGGACTGCGCGTACCGAAACCGCTCGGCAGCTCTGTCGGCATCGTGGGCGGTCTTGTCATCGGCGAGACCGCCGTTTCCGCAGGGCTCGTCAGCGCACCGTCGCTCGTCGTCATCGCCGTCACGGTCATTACCGGGTACACGGTTCCGAAATTATACGAGCCCATGGCTGTACTGCGTCTTATTTTTATTTTGGTGGGCGGTATATGGGGTGTGTGGGGCGTGCTTGCAGGCTTTACGTTTTTATTATTCGAGCTTTGCGGCAAAACAAGCTTTTCCGTGCCGTTTTTGGCCCCGGTCGCACCATTTCGGCTTTCCGCAATGCGGGATGTGCTTGTACGCGCGGGATGGAAACGATTAGTGCGTCATAACGCCTCCGTACAACACATGCCCGGCGCGGGAAAGGGGGAAAAGCACCTGTGAAAACCAAGATCAGTGCTTTGCAGCTTTACCTTATGCTGTTTCTTTCACGTGTCATCGTCAGCATCACAATCAATGTGCAAACCGTCGGCGGCAGCAATTTGATTGAAAGTATTTTCTCTTCGCTCGGGCTGTTTTTGTACCTTACGGTGTTTTCTCTGCCGCTTTTCGTGCTGCACAAAAGCCACCCGGAAGCATCGCTTCTGCAAATCGCAGAGAATAACTGCGGCCGCGGTGTTTCTGTACCGATATCCGCAATTTACGCGCTTTATTTTATAGTGATGAACATTTTCAGTCTTTCGCTTTTTCTGACGCTGCTCGTCAACACTACAGACCCCGTCGCTTCGCGTTTTTCCATCGTCCTTGTCGTGCTCGGCATCGCACTTTATGGTGCCATTCGCGGTATAGAAACCATCTCGCGCGCCTCGGTATGCATTTTCACGCTGTTCATGCTCGGCATGGGGATGATTTTTCTCGCCGTCTCTCCGAACGTCACGCCGCATTATCTCATGCCGCTTTTCTATGACGGCATAGACCAAACCGTACAGGGGTTTCTCGTCTTCACAGCGCGCTGTTCTTCGCTTGCCGAGTTTGCCGTTTTGATGCCGTTTCTTACAAATACGGATACAAAAAGCGGTAAAAGCCACCGCGTGCTCGGCTTTGTCGTTTGGAACGGCGGCATCACCGTGTTTTTGGGTGTGCTTCTGTTTTTCATCGTCTCGTGTCTCGGCGAGTACGCCGCGCTGCAAGTTTTCCCCGCATACACGCTCGCTTCCATCGCGGAGATTGCCGGCATTCAGCGGCTGGACGCGCTTTTCATCGGCATCAGCATGATGGCGCTCATCGTGCGCATTGCCTGCGGATTATTCTGCATCGCCGTGTGCATGACCCCTATCCCGACACGCCCGCGCGCGTGGCTGACGGCACTCATAGCCGCGCTGACAGCAGTTCTGTCCCTATGGCTCACAGACTCCGCCGCATGCGTCGGGGCCGTGTTCCGCACCGCGTATCTGCTGCCGTGTTCCGTTTTGACCGGCGCTATGCTGCCGAGTTTGCTTTGGTTTTTCGACTGCATCAAAAAGAAGAGGAGACGCGCCGCATGAAAAAAACACTCACATCCGTTTTACTTTCGCTCATTTTGACGCTCACCGCTTCGGGCTGCGCGCCGGAGCTTTACGAGCGCCTGCTCATCAGCGCAATCGGCGTAGACCGCACGGCAACCGGCTGCCGCGTGACGGTGCTCGCTTCCGAAACGACGGAGGACGGAGGGCAGAGCACCTTTTCCGGTGAGGGCGATACCGTCCCCGAAGCGCTCAGTCAAATCGCGCTCGAAAGCGGCCGCACGCCGCTGTATTCGCACAACGCCGCCATCCTTTTCGGTATACAATGCGCAGAAAGCGGTATCGCCGAACAACTGGATTTCTTTATCCGCCACTACGATTCCCGCCCGACCGCCAAAGTTTTCCTCGCAGAAGATACCGCCGAAAGCGTCCTGTTACAAACGGATCTCACCGCCGAGCGCTTCATGCAGCTTTCAAACGGCGCAAAATACAGCGGGGCCGCGGCAGACGTGAATTTGCTGCAGCTTGTAAACGGTCTTTACGGCATAAACACCACTGCCGCACTGCCCGTTCTGCGCGCCGATGATTTGCCCACGCCCGTCGGCACAGCCGTCCTGCAAAGCAACCGCCTGTGCGCCGTGCTCACGCCGGCGGAAGCACAGGGGCTTAGTGCCTTGCAGGGTACACTTTCGGGCGGCGAATTCACCGTAAAAGACGAAGCTTTCGGCACGGTATCGCTTAAAGCCCGCAGCACAAACAGCAACATTATCTTCACAGGCACAGCAGAACAGCCCAAGTTTACCGCCAAAATTCATGTTATCGCCGAAGTTTCTGCCGTCACAAATACCGCAAAGCACGTAGGGAACGAAGCATTTCCGCGCTTTGAGACTGCCCTTGCCAACTGCACTGAGGAACGCATCGCCGCTTATCTCAAAAACGCAAACGGAGCCGATGCCGCAGGTCTCAGCGAAGTCATTTTCCGCACCGCGCCAAATGTGTGGCGTGAAATGGGGGAAAGCCGTGCAGAAAAGCTCTCAAAAGCCGAAATTATCTTTCACGTCACTGCCGAAGTACAGCGCGTGGAAGAGGAGGACATTCCGTATTTTTAGAGCAACAGCTGCACTTTATAGCAATCGGTCGCCGGAGCGCATAGGAAAAGCCTGCAAATCGCACATCATATCCCATCCTTTTTTCGAATAGAACATTCTATGTGCCATGCAGGCTTTTGTCCGTTACAAATTTGATTATTTCTTGGCTTTCTTTTCGTCGGACAGCGCCATTAAAATGCGCTGGGCAACCGCTTGTCGCGCCGTAGCTTCCGCTGCAAGCTTCAACGCCGCTGCACGCAAGGCCGCTGCGTCACTTTCCGGGTGCACGCCCGCTGCCGTCTCGTGCAAAGCGCCGCTCTGCGCCGCCGCAAAGTCTTTATAAAGCTGCTCCGCGTCTTCATCGCCGGAAAACAGCACGGCAATATCCTGAATGGAAAGCACCTGCTTCAGCAAGCCCACCATCATCAGCTTAGAAAGATGCTCCTTGCTGTACTTTTTGTGCACGGGATGATCCACAACGCCGCTTTTCACGTAATTATTGATCATACTGTTCGTCAATAAACTCTGCTTTTCATCGCGTTCAAAAAGAGACAGCGCATCACCTGTAAACATCATCACCTGATCCATATAAAGGGGAATAGAGGGTAGGGCGCTCCAATTGGGCAGTGCAAATTCTTCGGCTTCCTGCAGCCATTTACCGCAATCAAATTCAACCTTGCTCATTTTCACAACGACTCCTTTTGTTTTTCATAAACAGTATACGGCATTTTTTTTCGCATTGCAAGCGCTTTTCTTTGGCTGTTTTATTGTTTTTGGAAAAAAACGGTCAAAATTCCATTATGGGCTTGACAAACCTACTCAGTTTTTGTATAATTAATAACAGTCAAGTCGGCTCTGTAAAATGCACAAAAAATGTGCTTGACAAAGCATGCTCTGTGTGTTATAATACCAGTTGTTCTGAAGTGGAGAGGTGTCCGAGTGGTTTAAGGAGCTAGTCTTGAAAACTAGTGATCTCGTAAGGGACCAAGAGTTCGAATCTCTTCCTCTCCGCCACATTTTTCTTTTATATTCACCATGGAGAAGTACCCAAGTGGTGAAGGGGCTCCCCTGCTAAGGGAGTAGGTCGGGAAACCGGCGCAAGGGTTCAAATCCCTTCTTCTCCGCCAGGCTGAGCCTGGACGCTATCCGCGTTCCAGGCTCGGCTTTTTCTTTTTGTTCTGCGCTCGCGTTGAAAGGGGCTGTCTATCCTCGCGGCAGCCGCGCAAAACCGCCAGAAGTCCAGTGTTGTTGCTGGTTCTGGCGGTTTTCATTTTGGTATGGATTAGGGGTGGTAAACTGGTACGGATTGGGCTACCCGGATTTTTAGTTAGCAATACAGCGACGGATGATTCTCCCCTACCCCGTAAAAAAATCCCGTTTGAGCACCAGATAGAGCATGAGGTAAAGGCTCATGGCCAAAAGGGTGAAGTTGTACCGGGTGCGCAGCAGGATGGCAAATCCCAGGACGGCCAGGGGCAGCAGGCACGCCGCGGACAAAGCTGTGGACACCCGCGCCGCCGTGGAGGCCTTCATCCGGGCGCACAGCAGGCTGTGAAGGGCCATGCCGCCGTCCAGGGGCTCGATGGGCAGGCTGTGGAGGGTGCCCAGCACCAGGTTGGCCCCGGCAAAATAGCTTTCCCCCTGGCCCAGAAGCGCCAAGGCCCCGGCCAGGAGCCAATTCATCCCCGGGCCCGCCAGGGAGACCGCCGCCATCTGCCGGTAGGAGAGGAGCTTCCCCCGGTTGGGGATGATGCGGCAGCCCAGAGCCGTCACCTGGACCGTGGCAGGGGGCGCTTTCAGCCAAAAGAGCATTGCCACATGAGCGGCCTCGTGGCAGGCGG
>ERZ779885.257-NODE-257-length-61210-cov-4.448156_pt1 | contig 61210 bp, 51 predicted proteins | sample MGYA00511554_ERZ779885 | MGnify/ENA primary metagenome ERZ779885 (study PRJEB29588, sample SAMEA2160998) | human gut metagenome | biome: human gut; feature: human-associated habitat; material: faeces | place: Denmark | collected 2008/2010 ... | reverse complement strand
GATTTTCAAAAAATGTACTTGCAAAAAGCAGCCAGGAGAGTTAACATCCGACAAACCGTTTGAGGAGGATCGCCGATGGTATTATTGCTGGTTGAATGCCACGCCGATACGTCAAAAACGTGAACTCAAAGATCGTGCCGACTTTGAGTTGATCCTGCAGGCATATCGGTTCCGTGGCTACGACAAAGGGATCGGGGGATCCATGTGCGCCTTCTGCATCTGTCTCAGCCTGTACAAATGAACGTTAAGAAAATACAGCGTCTGATGCGGAAATACGGATTAACCTGTCCGGTCCGTAAAGCGAACCCCTACCGCCGAATGGCAAAGGCACTGAGAACCAACAATGTTGCCGAGAATCTGCTGAATCGTGAGTTTACAGCATATGGAGCAAGAAGTGTATTGCTTACGGACATCACATATATACCTTACAATGGGATTTTTTGCTATCTTTCAACAATTCTGGACGCATATACAAAGCAGATACTGGCTCACGTTCTCAGCAGGTCTCTGGCGCTCGACTTTGTACTGGACACAGTAACTTACCTGCTCAATCATCATGGCATCTCTCTGGATGCGGATGTTCTGATTCATAGCGATCAGGGTTTTCATTACACCAGCAAAAAATTCCGCCAACTTTTGAAAGATCATGATCTGCGTCAATCTATGTCTCGACGTGGAAACTGCTGGGATAACGCACCGCAAGAGAGTTTCTTTGGGCATATGAAAGATGAAATTGATGTATCCGGATGCACCGAGTTTGAGCAGGTCAGGGAAATCATTGATGACTGGGTTTCAATGTCTTATGCTTCTCTTCATGTTCTCTGACTATAGTGATCTTTTCTTCATAACTGAACTGGTATTTTCCCATCCCTCTCAACTCCTTGACTTCTTCATTATACATCAAGGTGACCTATCTTTTTGCGTCTACTTTTTTGGTATCATATCACCATGTTCTATATGCACAAAAGAAAGAGAGGGCGTTTTTATGGCAGACAATCGAAAAGAGCAGGAGCGGGATGAGCTGCACCGCACGATCTGGGGCATTGCAAACGATCTGCGCGGGAGCGTGGACGGCTGGGATTTTAAGCAGTATGTGCTCGGCATGCTGTTCTAACAACGGGATATTCCGGCAGTTGAGAAGCCAATGACTGCATTTCCTGTTTGAGCACAGCATGCGCGGTAGAAGATGCTCTGAGCTGTGCAACAGCTTGTTTCACAAGAATCTTTATCGTTTCGGATTTCGGCATGATGCCAATATGTCCGCTGGCTTCGGTGTGAAGGATGTGCACCTTTGATTCACTGAAGTTGTAGCCGTGCTTTCTGCACCACCGCTGGTATTTGTTTGTGAATGCGTTCTCGGATTTTTCACTGACGCAGCGACAATGCCAGAACTCAGCCACAAAATCCACCCACTTTTCACTCCCATCCCCACGGATCGGGCTTGAAAACAAGCGGTTGGCATTTGGAAACACCATATCCAGCAATGTGATCAGATTATATTTCAGAACCGTCTGCACCTTGGAATACTGCCGGTACTGGCGGTAGCAGTTCTTCAGCAGAAGCCGGGTATCTTCCGCTATGGCTCGACCTGCTCAAATCGAACGCTGCAATAAGGGGATGGATGACAGTCTTCCCCGCGGACATGGAAGCCCAAAGAGTGAATGGTCAGCCAGTTGCTCCCCTTATTGTAGCTTAGGAAAGAGATGGAAAGAAGCCCAGCTGGCCGCTGGGCTTCCAACCAAAATTTATTGTAATAGTGTGAAGGGGGGCAAAGAGCCCCCTTCGCGTTCAATCAAGCGGTTTTCTGAACTTCAAAAAAGTTCAGAAAACAGGACTTAGCGGAAAAAAAAGACTTTTTCGACACGCTGATCGGTGCGGTCCATACGGGCCGCACCGATTTTTCATCTTCCTCTGATTCCGGCACTATTTGCAGATCGAGATTCGTGTTTTCAGGAAAATATGACCCTTTGGCGGGAGAATGGGGCAGTTTTGCTCGTCGTTCAGGGCGTTTACTGCGCCGAGCTGCGGCTCAACGCACAGAAAGCCACCTGTGCCACAGCCGTTATACAGGACCCAGTGGTCGAAGCCCTCGACGTGATACCGGATGTGGGGACCGATTCGGGCCGTATCGCCCGCCGCGCGGAAATAGCCGGAGAAGGGAACACCGGTCGAGCGGGCACACTCGCAGCAGCCGCGCTCGCGCGGCGAGAGAGGAATGTATCGTCCTGTCGGGATGTGACGGCAGTCCTTTTCCTGACATGCTGCCAGCGGGACCTGAAACCAGCCTGCGTCCCGGAACGTGGTGTGCAGGGCGAAGGTGAACGGCATGGGCGTGTCGGCGGGATTTTCGATCACATACTCGGAGACGAAGCTGCTGTCCTCAATGTGGTAGCGGACGCGGATCACGAAGGCGAACGGGAATATCTCGCCCTGATTTTCAAAGTGCAGGCCGACGCAGGAGGGCGATTGCTCCGTCACCTGAAAGCGCTGGAGATACAGGCTGCCATGCAGATTGGCGCAGTGAAAGCTGTCGCTGATCGGCAGGGTGTACTCCGTGCCGTGGAAGGAAAAGCGGCCTCCGGCGGTGCGGTTCGCGGGCAAGAGCAGCGGTGAGCCGATCAGAAACGGGTTTTCGTCCTCCGCCGTCCACGGGATCAGGATGTCCTCGCCGCCGTACTGCACGCGGATGGGGTTTGCGCCGCGGTCCGGCGCGATCTCAGCCGTCCAGCGGCCGGAGACGAGAGGGATCGTGTGTTTCAGCATGTCATTCCTCCGTGAAATGTATGCGATCTTTGCTCAGGGAAGCAGATGCGCGTAATAAAGGCAGAACAGATTGTCGGAGTTCAGCGCATAGCTCTCGCGGAAGCGGGCATCTGCCTCCTGTCGCTGCCCTTCATACAGGGAGACGAGGCCCAGCAGATACAGATAGTACGCCCGGCGGGCCAGACGCGGCTCCGGTGCAAAGGAAATGAAAAACGGCGTTGTGGCAAAGAAGCCGTTGTCCACGCGGTCCAGCTCAAGACTCCACGCGCGCTTGACACGCGCCATGATATCCCATGCCCGCGGCTGCTGGCCGAGCGCTTCGGCGCACAGCGCCTGATAATAGGGAAGCTCCCGCAGGTGTATTTTGCTGAAGAACTCGATCTCGATATCAAGGATCATCTGATATATTTCGCGCGCCTCTTCCGTGCGGCCCAACTGCTCAAGGCACTGTGCCATGTGGAACTGATAGGGTACGTATTTACACCGGTTCCAGATGCCGGAGCCGAGACTCTGCGGCAGCGTCATCGCCGAGCGCAGCGTCTCATACGCCCCGGCGTAGTCCTGCGCCTGCTTTTTCCGCATGCCCTGCTGGAAAAGCGCGTACATGTATTGATCGGCGATCGCATGCTCGCCGCCTTCACAGGAGACAAATACATGACTGTTCAGCAGCGCCAGCGCCTTTTCCGGCTGGAAGCTCTGATTATAGGCCTTGGCAAGCTCCACGAACAGGTCGTCGCGGCGGAATCCGGAGGCGTGCGGCTCCAGCAGCGCAAGCTTTTCGGCGGCGGAGGCGCCGGACAGATCCATCAGGATCACGGATTCATAGAGGATCTGCTGGCTGCAATTCAGGCTCCGCGCCGTTTCCATCAGCCTCGCGGCCTCTTCCTTTCGGCCAAGGTGCGTGAAATAGGCCACGGCCAGACAGCGGTAGGGCATATAGTTCTCCGGCTCAAGGCGGATGTTCTCTTCAAACAGCGCAGCCGCCGCCTCGTAGCAGCGCATGTGATAGCGCATGCAGCCGAGGAGGAAGGGCGCGCGGCGGCAGCCTTCGCCGCGGGCAAATGTCAGCACCCGCAGCTCGCCGGGCCGCACGGGGTAGGTGTCGAGGAGACTCGCTTCGTCGGCAGCACAGAGCGTCTGACGGTAGGAAAGCCCCTGCCTGCTTTGCAGGAAGGCGAGCGTATAGAGCGTCATGACCGTCTGCGGATATGCCTGGCCGTACTGCTCCAGAAGCTGCTGCGCCAGAGCGTACTGGCCCATGGACTCCAGATCGAATGCCATGTCCAGCGTGGTCTGATCCGGCGCGGCGTCCAGCTTGGAGAAGAAATACGCGCGCTCCACGCCGCCGAGCCAGCGGAGCAGATAGTTCATGCGGTCATTCTGCATGGCCTGCGCGAGAATGGCATCGGCTGTTTCCGTCTCGCCCAGCGCACGATGCGCCAGCACGAGCACGACCGGGGCCAGCGGATGGTCCGCGTCACGGCTCAGAGCCGTGTTTGCATGACGGATCGCGGCGGCGGGGTCGCCGCGCCGGAGATCCAGACACACGAGCCGACCCATGGAGCGGGCGACTGCGCCGCCGTTCCAGCTTGCCTTATAATAGGCGTCATAGGCCTCATCCATCCGTTCCTGCTCCTCAAGAATGAGACCAAGCAGATAGTATGGGTCGCCGCTCTGCATGTGCATGTTGAATTTCGTCAGACTGGCAAGACCGCGGCGGGCATAGCTCTCCGCCTCGTCGAGCCGCCCCATCTGACAGCAGTATTTCGCCATGCTGAGCAGGCACCCGGCGTGATAGGGATCCCGTTTCAGGCCCTCCAGCCAGTAGGCGTCAGGCATCACGGCGGGGTCGCGGTACTGCTCGACATGCACGCCCGCCAGATACAGCTCGTCTGCCGAGCGCAGCTCGGCGGCAAGCGGCATGGGATCCTTCACAGGGGGCTTTTTCAGATGATCGGGGCGCTCCTCGGTGTACTCCGCCGCCGTGCGGCCGCCGGAGGTGACGCGGATGGAGACGAGCGCACTGGGGCGCTGCCAGTCGAGCTTTACAGGTGCACCGGGGTTTAAGACGACGCGCTCGGACAGGATCACGGCGCCGTCCGCCGTGATCTCGACCAGCGCCTCGCCGAGCGGCTCGGTCGCCTGAAGCCAGACGGTATCCTCCTGCAGGGAGATCGCGCATTGGAGATTTGCAAAATCCGGCGTGCCGATCCGGCTGATCGGGTACCAGTACTGCGAGAATTCTTTGGTCTCATACGGCTCGAGCCAGGCAAAATTGGGCTGGTTATCCGTGTAGGAACCTGCCATCAGCTCGGCATACTGGCCGTCGGTGTCGGTCAGGGTGTTCTCCCACGTTTTTGCGAGCTGATTATAGGCCCATGTGAACATCTTCTTGCCCGGCGAGATATGATGGTCGCCGATGTGGACGACGCCGCAGTCAAAGCCGTGGTCGTATCCGCCGAAGAAGTCATATTTGGAGGCGCAGGCGAAATATGAGGTCGCGTCCTGCGTGTTCTTATGCCACGAAATGTCTCGCGGCGTGCGCATGTCGATCCCGTTGAAGGTGCAGTCGCCCGCGACGGGATAGGAGGCGCGGGAGTCCAGATAGTGAAAGTTCACATACGTGACGTCCTTGGGGAAGAAGATCTGATAGTGCTCGTTCACGGGAACGGCGGCATTCTCCCACCAGAGGAAGCTTCTGGTGACGGGCGTCCGGTTGCACAGACGCATGCGCGTTTCCAGATACGCAACGCCGGGGCGCAGGACCACACCGACGGTGCCCTTCATGCGGTCGATTGGGTCGTGCTCGGACAGCCAGCAGATCACGCTGCCGTCGGCGCATTCCTCCGTTTCAAAATCGCAGGGCAGAAAGCCGGACGGCCTGTGGTGATACGGCCAGTTGAACTCCACGCCGCCGGAGATCCACGAGCCGAGCGCGCCGATCAGGCTGGGCTTGATGACGTGCTGGCGGTAGAAAAAGTCATAGTCGGTGGTCTTGTCCCGCGCGGCGAAGATCCTTCCCCCGATCTCTGGGAGCACCAGAACGTCCAGATATTCGTTTTCCAGATGCACAATGGTATAGCTTTTTTCCTCACGGAAACTGCGGTTGACCTCCAGAACGGCCTTGTTGGGGTACGGGCGGCCGGTGGAGCGTTGATGCACACGGTGCTCGGCGAACAGAGGCATTTCCTCCTTCGGTGGCTCCGGATAGGTTGGGAGCGTCAGCTGCTCGATGCGGATGCTTGCTTTTGACATAGGTTGTCCTCCCCTGTTATGCCGCAGAAGCGGCGGTATGCATATGTGCTGTACGCGGCTCAGTCCGCTGTCAGCGTGAGAAGCTCGACGAGCGCGCGGATGAAATGACTGTCCTCGGGCGATTCCGGCGCGAGACGGAACGGGAGTTTTTCCGGCTTTATGCCGGGGTCGAGGCTCCGGAGCACGTCCAGCAGCCGCTGCTTGCGGCTGTGCGCGGCCTGATAGCTCTGAAGCAGCGTCATACAGCGCTCCATCCGGTCGGCGTTGTCGTGCATCAGAGACGGGCCGGAGATCAGGAGATGAATGCGCGCTGTCACAGGAGCTGTGATTGTGACGGTCAAGGTGTTTTGCGCCGGATCATAGACCGGGCAGACCTCCGCGGCGCGCTCACCGACAAGGGCGGAGACTGCGGCGTCCCGGTGGAAGCCTGTGAATTGGATCTCCCAGCACCGCACGGCGGGGATGAGCGAGCGCTCACCCTGTGCGGGATGGATCGTGAAGCAGGCCTCCGTGCCCCAGTCGAGCGTCAGCTCTGTTTCGGCGAACGCACCGCTTTGGTATGCGTTTCCCTCGCCGGAGTCCTCATAGAGCGTGAAGCAGCCATTCTGGCCGGGGAAGACTCTGACCTGCATATCCGGGCAGTTATACAGCCGATTGTCCTTCGGAGCGGGGCACATCATGGGGACGATCGCGCCGGCCTTCGCCAGAACTGGATACTGCGCACGCGTCCGGTAAAGCTCGAGCTTTCTGCCGCGGCTGCTGATGTAATGAAGGCCGCTGAAGAAATCGAACCAGTCTCCGGCAGGGAGCCATGCGTCGGCTCTGGCAAGGCCGTCCTTTTCGCTCGTGTGCTCGCAGATGGGCGCGACGATCAGCTCAGAGCCGAACCAGAACTGCTGCGGGACGGTATAGGCTGCGCCGCATTTCGGGTGGCTGTAATACATCGGCTGGATCATCGGCTCCAGCTCCGTGTGGCAGCGGTGATTCATTGTGTACAGGTACGGGAACAACTGGTGCCGCAAACGCAGCGCCTGCTTCATGGCATCGGCGATCTCTGGCGGGAAGAACCACGGCTCTTTGCGGATGAAATGGCTGGTGCTGCTGTAGAAATGACCGATGCCCTGCTGGTCAACCCGAACGATACGGATCAAATCGAGAATGCAATTTATCAAGCTCTCGAAATGCCCGATTTAGAACAACAATGGCGTCTCAATCGTATGCAAAAACTTATCTCTACACAAACGGTCGAACGATGGGCCGGAAATTTTATCGATGAATGGGAACAAACTTACATAAAGAACAGGGAGTTGTATGAGAAATGCCTCTCTAAATCGGCCGTCAATACAATCAAGCAAAGCTACCGCCAAGCGAAAGAACGTCTTATTTTATTAGACTATGACGGCACATTGGCTCCGATATGCAATAAACCAGAAGAGGCAAAACCTACAACCGAACTCATGGCAACACTGCAGCAACTGACCGATGACCCATCTAATAAAGTAGTTGTCAACAGCGGTCGGGATCACGGTACACTCGAAAAATGGCTCGGGAATTTACATATTTCACTGGCCGCCGAACATGGTGCTTATTATAAAGAAAACGGGGAGTGGATAAACAAAGTACACCAGAACGAGTGGAGTTCCGGATTACTGTCGATATTGAAATTATTCGTCGAAAAAACACCCCATTCCCACTTAGAAATCAAAGATACGGCGTTGGCATGGCATTACAGGGAATGCGATGCTTGGCTCGGCACCCTTAGGGCCCAACAACTTACCAATGCTCTTATTTCTATTTGCCTGAAACAAAAACTGGAAATCATACAAGGCAATAAAGTTATCGAAATAAAATCACCCGATTATAATAAAGGATCGGAAGTCGCCCGACAATTACAACACGGGAACTACGACTTCATCATTGCTATGGGCGACGATACCACCGATAACGACATGTTCGAGGCTCTGCCGCAAAAAGCGTTCACCATAAAAGTCGGCAATGTTTCCGAGACGGCCCGGTATAACATACCGGAACAAAAAGATGTATTGCCATTTTTACAAACATTGGCTGATGAAAAAAGTGTTCATCAATATAGAGAGTCTAAGGTACAACTGAAATCGGCAATGGATTTTTTCAAAGGATTACTGAAAACCAATAAAAAAGAATCGTAAATGAACAATCTGAATTACGGAATTATCGGTAATTGTCGCACAGCAGCACTTATTTCAGAGAAAGGAAATATCGAATGGTTGTGTTTCCCTGAATTCGACTCTCCCTCGGTATTCGCCGCATTGCTCGACCGTGAAAAAGGCGGTTGTTTCGGGTTCGAAGTTTCTGGAAAATATCATACCGTACAATCATATATCCCCCATACCAATATTCTTTCTACCCAATTCATATCGGACGAAGGAGAATTTGTCGTCTTAGATTTCATGCCGTACTACCGTTCCGAAAACAACGAACATTATTTACCGGCAGAATTATATCGCTATATTCATAAAATCAAAGGAGAACCTCGATTCAGAATCAACTACTCCCCTGCCCCGAATTATGCACAAGGGAAAGTTATCCATAATATCACTCCCGATTTTATCGAAAGCTATTGCTCTCTCGATAATGCCGACCGGCAATATCTTTATTCCTCACTTCCCCTGAAAGAGATCGAGCAAAAGAAAGAATTTCTTCTTGAAAAAGATGAATTTCTCTTATTATCCTATAATGAAAAAGTAATACCCGTCGACCTCGAACGGGAAAAACTCGAATATTGCCGTACGCTGGTACACTGGCTCAACTGGAGCAGCCGCACAAAGAAATACTCCCTATACAACGATGTCATAGAAAGAAGTCTGTTGGTTCTCAAACTGATGTCGCATTACAACGGTGCCGAATTAGCAGCTATCACAACGAGTATTCCCGAAACAATAGGCGAAGTACGTAATTGGGATTATCGGTTTTGTTGGTTGAGAGATGCTTCCATGTCCATAGAAACACTTTTCCAAATAGGTCATGCCGGAGCCGCTCGACGCTTTATGAAATTTATACAATCGACTTTTACCGCCAAGCATGAATCGTTCCAAATCATGTACGGTATCAGAGGAGAACGGCACTTGACAGAAGTGATTCTCGATCATCTTTCGGGATATAAAGATTCCAAACCCGTACGTATCGGAAACGATGCTTACCATCAAAAACAAAATGATTCTTTCGGATATTTGATGGATCTGATTTATCAATATTACCGATTGATGCCGGGTTCGCTCGATGAGATAGAAGATATGTGGGAAATGGTGAAAAGCATTTTGTACACTGTTTCCAACGATTGGCGCAAGCCCGACAAAGGTATTTGGGAGATACGCGGAAAGGAGCACCATTTCGTATCATCGAAAGTCATGTGCTGGGTAGCTTTGGACAGAGGAGCCAAGATTGCCCAAATGTTGAACAAAGGCAGTTTTCGAGAACGATGGCAACAAGAAGCCGACAAAATACGAAAAGACGTATTTGAAAACGGATGGAAAGAAAATATCCAAAGTTTTACCCAAACATACGACAACGAAGCTATGGACGCCTCTTTACTTCTCATGGAACCTTACGGTTTTATAGGAGCAGACGATATACGTTATCATAAAACGGTAAAAGCGGTGAAAAAAGCTCTGTTGCACAAAGGTTTGATGTACAGATATAACAGCAAAGACGACTTCGGATTACCCTCTTCGGCTTTTACCATCTGCACATTTTGGCTCGTACGGGCACTCTTCGTCGTCGGGGAAAAAGCCGAAGCCCGATGCCTATTCGACGAAATCCTCAAATATTCCAATCATTTAGGTCTATTCAGTGAAGATTTGGATTTCGATACAAAAGAGCAATTGGGAAATTTTCCCCAAGCTTATTCCCATTTGGCCTTAGTAAATACGGCAATTCTCTTTGCCGAAGAAGACAAAACACAACAATTCATTCGATCATAAAAATTTATTAATAATAAACCAAAACTTCATTCATTTTTTCTACCGAATGGTATAATTTCAATTTTTTACATTGCTCCATTTGCTTTCCAGACACGGCTCATTTGTGATAAATCAGCCGTGTCGCTTTTTATGTATATCCTAAGAAAACGACAAAAACACAAGCCTTCATCACTTTCTATCAAAAAAAAGAACAGACTCGAAAGTTTTTTCTACCTTTGCACCCGAATTGGTTTCGGGAATTCATTCGGATTCTCGAATTAAAAGGGAATCGGGTGCAAATCCAGAACAGTCCCGCTGCTGTGAAGCTCCGCTCGAATTTTCCGAGATAATACCCCCATGCCACTGATCAAATCGGGAAGGCATTCGGAAAAAAGGAGTCAGTCAGAAGACCTGCCATTCATTAAATGCTGCTTTTAACTCGTGGGATTAGGAAAGCTGTCAAAAATATTATCGAACTTGCATAGTCATATATCCCCGCCAAATTCCAAAAGAAAAATGGCGGGTAGGGAATGTCATAATTCTACCGATTGTCCTATATCGAAATACGGACAATATTCATTTAGAGTCAATTTCAATTTAAATAAAATTTTATGATTCAGAAAATTTTGATTGCCAACCGAGGAGAAATTGCCGTACGCATCATGCGTTCGTGCAAAGAAATGGGCATTCGCACCGTCGCAGTCTTTTCGGAAGCCGATCGTACATCGAAACACGTCATGTACGCCGACGAAGCTTGCCTGATCGGGCCTGCTGCCTCTCATGAAAGTTACCTGAACATCGACAATATCATCAAAGCAGCCAAACTGCACCACGCCGATGCCATACACCCGGGCTATGGTTTTCTATCGGAAAATGCCGAATTTGCCCGCCGTTGCAAAAAAGAAGGTATCATATTCATCGGCCCGGCGGCAGAAACGATGGAAGCAATGGGCGATAAAATTTCGGCCCGTAAACGCATGATTGCGGCGGGAGTACCTGTCGTCCCGGGAACCGAACAACCGCTGCAAAGCGGAGAGGAAGCCGTACGTATCTGCAAAGAGATAGGTTTTCCCGTGATGCTAAAAGCATCTATGGGTGGAGGCGGTAAAGGCATGCGCCTTATCCACAGCGAAGACGAAGTGCTGGAAGCCTACAACACAGCGCGTTCGGAGTCGATGTCGTCATTCGGCGACGATACGGTATATCTCGAAAAATTCGTAGAAGAACCCCACCATATCGAATTTCAGATTTTAGGAGACAATCACGGCAACGTGATACACCTTTTCGACAGGGAATGCTCGGTGCAGCGTCGACACCAAAAAATCGTAGAAGAAAGCCCTTCCCCATTCCTCACTCCCGAACTGCGGAAAGAGATGGGCGAAAAAGCCGTAGCTGCAGCCAAAGCCGTGAATTACTCCGGAGCGGGAACCATCGAATTCCTCGTAGACAAACATCGGAATTTCTACTTCCTCGAAATGAATACCCGCCTGCAAGTCGAACATCCCATTACCGAAGAGGTTTGCGGTGTAGACCTTGTAAAGGAGCAAATACGTGTCGCCAACGATGAAGTGTTGCATCTCAAACAAGAGGATCTCCTGCAACGCGGTCATGCTATCGAGTGCCGTATATGCGCCGAAGACACCGAAAACAATTTCCTTCCGTCGCCGGGTATCATCAAACAACTCACCGAACCGAACGGTATCGGTGTACGCATCGACAGTTATGTATATGAAGGGTACGAAATACCTATTTACTACGATCCGATGATAGGAAAGCTGATCGTATGGGCTACTACCCGCCAATATGCCATAGAACGTATGCGCCGCGTATTGTACGAATACAAAATCACCGGATTGAAAACCAATCTCAGTTATCTGAAACGCATCATGCATACTCCCGACTTCGTACGCGGCGAATATAACACGCTCTTTATCGAAAAGAATGCCCGCATGTTGCAACGGAACAACAGCAACAATGAAGAAATCGAGAATCTGGCTATGATCGCCGCCTATATCGATTACCTCATGAACTTGGAGGAGAATACTCCTGCGCAACTGACCGATGCGCGCCCCATCAGCCGATGGCGCGAATTCGGACTACAAAAAGGTGTTTTACGTATCTAAGAGAAAATAACAATGGAAATACATATAGGAAACCGGGTGGCCGACGTTTCGCTGGTCAACAAAGAAGGCAACAAAGTGCAGCTTACCATCGACGGAAAACCTTATGATGTCGATATCGTCATGGCCGAAAATGGTAGTTGCTCTATTCTGCACGAGGGTAATTCCTACAATGCAGAACTCATTCAAAAAGAAAGCAAGAAAAGCTACGATGTGAATATTTTCTACCGTTCGTACCGAATAGATATTGTCGATACTCAGGCAAAATATCTGCGTATGAAGAAAGGCGATGATACCCGCCAAGACGATAAAATCATCGCCCCGATGCCCGGTAAAGTCGTAAAAATACCGGTACAGAAAGGCGATCATCTGCAAGCCGGCGATATTGTCATCGTACTCGAAGCGATGAAAATGCAAAGCAATTACAAGGTGAATTCGGAATGTATCGTCAAGGATATTTTGGTGAACGAAGGCGATTCGGTAAACGGAAATCAGACATTGATTCTATTGGAAATCATAAATAACGACTAAAAGCAATGGAAAGAGAAAAAATATACGAAGAATTCGAGAACCTCGATAAAAAAGCTTCTCAGGGCGGAGGTCTCGACAAAATAGAAAAGCAGCATGAATCGGGACGTATGACCGCCCGCGAACGTATCGATATGCTGCTCGATAAAGGGACGTTCAACGAACTCGATAAATTCGTTACGCACCGGTGCACCCACTTCGGAATGGAGAAAAAACAAATTCCCGGAGACGGTATGGTTACAGGATACGGAAAAATCGACGGACGTCTGGTATTCATCTATGCCTATGATTTCACGGCACATGGAGGTTCTCTAAGCGAAAGCAATGCCGCCAAAATCGTGAAAGTCCAACAACTGGCCTTGAAAAACGGTGCACCCATCATCGCGCTCAACGACTCGGGGGGAGCTCGCATACAAGAAGGTGTAAACAGTCTCTCGGGATATGCCTCGATTTTCTATCAAAACACGATCGCTTCGGGGGTTATTCCTCAAATCTCCGCTATTCTCGGTCCTTGTGCCGGAGGTGCTTGCTACTCTCCCGCCCTCACCGATTTCATCTTCATGGTAAAAGAGAAGAGCCACATGTTCATCACCGGCCCTGATGTTGTAAAGGCCGTTACACACGAAGAAGTCGGTAAAGAAGAGTTGGGCGGCGCATATACACACAGCAGTAAAAGCGGTGTTACCCATTTTATGTGCGAAACCGAGGAAGAAACACTCATGCACATCAAGGAATTGCTCAGCTTTCTCCCATCGAACAATATGGAAGATGCTCCCATCATCGCTTGTACCGATGATGTACATCGCCAAGTCGAAGAGTTGCAGACCGTCATACCCGAAGACTCGAACATGCCTTATGACATTAAAGACATTATCGAACCGGTAGTAGATGACCAGTATTTTTTCGAAATCATGCCGCATTTCGCAAAGAACATCGTTATCGGATTTGCCCGTTTGGGTGGACGGACGGTAGGTATTGTCGCCAATCAACCGGCTTATCTTGCAGGAGTCCTCGACATCGACGCATCGGACAAAGCAGCTCGCTTCATTCGTTTCTGCGACTGTTTCAATATTCCTATCATTACTTTCGAAGACGTTCCCGGATTCCTTCCCGGAACCATACAAGAGCATAACGGTATCATACGCCACGGAGCCAAAATCGTCTACGCTTATGCCGAGGCGACTGTTCCCAAAGTAACGCTTATCACTCGAAAAGCATACGGAGGTGCTTATATCGTCATGTCGAGCAAGCAGACGGGGGCTGATGTCAATCTGGCTTACCCGCAATCCGAAATTGCCGTCATGGGAGCGGAAGGAGCCGTCAATATTCTTTATCGGAAGGCTACTCCGGAAGAAAAAGCCGAAAAAATCAAAGAATACGAATCGGAAATCTCAAATCCCTATCGGGCGGCCGAACGCGGATATATCGATGAAATCATTATGCCGCGCGATACCCGTTGGAAACTTATACAGGCTTTGAATATGTGTTCGAACAAGAATCAGAGCAATCCTCCCAAGAAACACGGGAATATGCCTTTATAAAAACAAGGGAATTCTATAAACAAGAAGGGTAGGCTTTTGCCTACCCTTCTTGTTTTATAACTGAACATCTATTCCCATGAAAATCTGTTGTTACCGAAGAAGTTGGGAGCGGAAGAAATCGATAAATCGCTTATACAAATGCGGACGGGAATTTCTCCCGTAAATACTGTGATTACGATCGGTGTACATCTGCATTTCAAATTGTTTGTCGGCAGCCACCAAAGCCTCGATATAACGGAGCATATTGGTATAATGCACATTATCATCGGCCGTACCGGCAACAATCAAAAGATTGCCTGAAAGATGCTTCGCCCGGCACAACGGAGATGCGGCATCATACCCCTCGGCATTATCTTGCGGGACAGACATATACCGTTCGGTATAGACCGTATCATAAAAACGCCAGTCGGTTACGGGAGCGATAGCGACTCCGGCCTTATACACATCTTTACTCATCGACATCGACATGAGGGATGTAAATCCACCGAAACTCCACCCCCAAATAGCGATACGCTCCGGATCTACATAAGACTGCGATGCCATATATCGGGCAGCGGCGATTTGATCTTGCGCCTCCAAAACCCCTAATCGACCGTATGTACAACTGCGGAATGCCGTACCCCGCGCACCGGTTCCCCTGCCATCGACGCAAGCGACAATAAATCCCTGAGGCACCAATACCTGTTGCCAATCGGCCGAACTCCACGCATCGAGAACTTGTTGAGAACCGGGGCCGCTATATTGCATCATCACAACGGGATAACGACGTGTAGAATCGAAATCGGCAGGTTTCATTATAAAACCGTTCAACACGATGCTATCGGCTGTCGTCATCGTAAAAAATTCTTTCCCGATAAAATCTTCGACCGGATAATCTGCATTATCTTCGAGAACACGGACAACCCGTTTCCTTTTTACATCATTGAGAGCGTACACCGGCGGTGTAGAGGCATTGCTGTATTGACTGATGTAGTAAGTACAAGAGGGATTGAACCAAGCCGAATTATTTCCTTTACACACTGAAAGCTTCCGGCAACGCCCCTTCTTATCGACACAATACACGGTCCGATATAACGGGCCTTCTTCGGTCGACTGATAGTAATTATTCCCTTTTGCATCACGACCGTAATAATCGGTTACCTCCCAATTTCCCGCCGTAACCGTACGCTGCAATTTCCCATCATAACCATATTGATATATATGACGATACCCCGTTTTCTCGGAGAAAACCATGAAACAGTCGGGATAAAATACAGCCGACGTAATATCTTGTTCATTGATATACGTGTCGGACTTGTCTTCGTACAATAATCGGGAAGTATTATCCTGTATATCCACCGCCAACAACCGAATGTGATTTTGCAGCCGGTTTATAGCGGTAACGACCCATTCTCCCGTCTTGGGTATAATCGTTATCGCCGGCAGATAGGTATCGACATCGACCGGCAAAACGACCGTTTCCAAATTTCCGGTATCTTCTTTCCACACCCGAAAAGAGACCTTACTGTTATCGGCTCCCGCCACGGGATATTTAAATCCGGCATATCGAGGATATACCTCTTGCGGGTCGCTATATGCCCCCGAAGACGAACAAAACATCTGCATGGGATATTCCTGCACTCCACTCTCATCGGTACGCACAAAAGCCAACGCCCGACTATCGGGCGACCATGCCATCAACCGGGTCTGGGCAAACTCCTCTTCATATACCCAGTCGGTAACCCCATTGAGTATCTTGTTTTTTTCTCCGTCCCGAGTAACCTGCGTTTCTGTACCGTCGAGCAAATTCTTCACATATATATTGTTTTCATGCACAAACGCCACCCGGGAACCATCGGGCGAAAGTGTTGCGATTTGCTGTTTGGGAAATCGCTCCGAAAGGGGTTGCAGCTTATTGCTTCCTACCGAGGTAAAATAGTAAGCCGCCCGAAACGAACGACGGTATATCATCTCCACATCGGTATATACCAGCATACGATCTTCTTTACTGCCGAACGAATATCCCGCTATTGCTTTTACTGGTCTCCCGGGAACTTTTCCTACATTCAACAACGTATCGACGGCCTCTCCCGTCGCATAGGCATAGCGAACGATGCATGTACGGTCGGGCGACAAACATGTATAGTGCACACCGTCGGCAGAGGGGCGTATTCCCGCAACCGATTTCACACGATATTTTCCCGAAAAGAGATCGTCTATTTCCATAGAGGAGAGCGGAACAACACTCATGGTCAAACCGACAAGCCAAAAAATTTTAGGTATATTCAACTTCATAATTACATGGTATTATCACTACACAAAAGTAACGAATCATCGGCAAAGAGAAAAATTTCGAATGCAAATTGGCAGGAAGCTGTGAATTTTTCTACTTTTGCACATCTTGATACATTGACTATGAATTACGGATTTATAAAAACGGCAACCGCCATACCCGATTGTAAAGTGGCCGATTGTCTATATAATAGCGGACAGATCATCGAGTTATTGCAGGAAGCCGACCGGCAGGAAATCGAAATCATCGTATTTCCGGAACTTTGCATCACCGGATATACTTGCGGAGACCTTTTCGGGCAATCGCACCTGCTCGATGAAGCAGAATCAGCCCTATCCCGCATCGTAAACGCCACACAACAGACAAAAGCGCTGGCCATCGTCGGGTGTCCGTTGAGACAAGGCAACCGGCTCTTCAACACGGCTGTCGTCATAGGAAACGGAACTATCTACGGTATCGTACCCAAAAGTTTTCTGCCCAACTACAAGGAATTTTACGAGAAACGGTGGTTTTGTCAAGCCGATGAAACCGATAGGGAAAGTATCACCTGCTGCGACATGGATGTTCCTTTCGGCTCCCGACAGCTTTTTACATCGGGAAAAGTGTCATTGGCCATAGAGCTATGCGAAGATTTATGGGTCGCCATACCTCCGGCATCATACCATGCCCTACACGGCGCCAATATCATCGCCAATCTCTCGGCCAGCAACGAATTGGTAGGGAAACACAATTACTTGCGCCAACTCATTGCGCAACAATCGGCCCGTACGGTATCGGCCTATCTTTACGCATCGGCCGGGCTCGGCGAGTCATCGACAGATGTGGTATTCGGAGGTAACAGCATTATAGCAGAAAACGGTCTCATACTGGCTGAAAGCCGCAGATTTTCCGATTCTCCGCAGCTGACCATTTCCGAAATAGATATTGAGCGTCTCATGTGCGAACGACTCGGAAATACAGGTTTTACCGACTGTATCGACAAAAATTCGTACCGTACCATACCGATCGAACTGCCCCACTATTCTATCACCCGACTCTCCCGTAAAATAGATCCGCACCCCTTTATTCCCCATATCGAACAACTGCTAAACGAACGTTGCGAAGAAATCTTCAATATACAAGTCTCGGGGCTGGTCAAACGGTTGAAACACACAAATGCCCAAACCGCCGTTGTAGGAATCTCGGGAGGACTCGATTCGACACTGGCTCTACTGGTGACGGTACGGGCTTTCGACCGATTGAACCTTTCCCGCAAACAAATACGGGGTATCACCATGCCGGGTTTCGGGACGACCGACCGTACCTACAATAATGCTCTCGACCTCATGCGGTCGCTGGGAGTAACGATACAGGAAATCGGTATCAAAGAGGCTTGTCTTCAACATTTCAAAGACATCGGACACAACGTTACCGTACATGATGTTACTTATGAAAACAGCCAAGCCCGTGAACGAACCCAAATACTGATGGATATAGCCAATCAATCGAACGGATTGGTGATCGGTACAGGCGATTTATCGGAACTGGCTTTGGGGTGGGCTACTTATAACGGCGACCACATGTCGATGTACGGTGTAAACGCCGGCGTGCCTAAAACACTGGTACGCCATCTCGTCAATTGGGTGGCTTCACAAGAGAATGATGAAAAAACCCGCGACACACTGCTCGACATCGTCGATACTCCCATCAGTCCGGAATTGATTCCGGCCGACGAGCAAGGTAACATCAAACAGAAAACCGAAGATCTTGTAGGGCCTTATGAACTGCATGACTTCTTCCTTTACTATTTTCTGCGTCATGGCTGCCGACCCGAGAAAATCTACTTCTTGGCACAAGAAGCCTTCGGTACGCAGTATGATCGCAAGACCATAAAAAAATGGCTTACGACGTTTTTCCGTCGATTCTTCGCCCAACAATTCAAGCGGTCTTGCTTACCCGACGGTCCCAAAGTAGGATCGGTAAGTCTTTCTCCCAGAGGAGACTGGCGTATGCCCAGCGATGCCTGCGCAACGTCATGGATACAAGCATGCGAAAGCCTTGAAATATAATAATATACCCACGAAACAAACAACAGCCCCACCAATTAGCGGGGCTGTTGTTTTATAATCATTGTTCGGTGAGACGAATGCCATCGTCGAGAATAACTATTACCCGCTTTTTATAAAGCGCCCCGATCGCCTTCTTGAAATTTTTCTTGCTGCAACCGAACGTCGACATAATCTCTTCGACATCGGATTTATCATTGAGAGGTATAAACCCTCCTCTCTCCTGCAAAACAGCGAGAATTTCCTGAGAAAGCGGATCTACCCCCTGATAACCGGCCGGCTGCAATGCCACATCGATTTTTTCATCGGCCCGAATGTGGGTAACATATCCTCTCAACCTATCACCCCGATGTACCGGCTTAAAAATCTCATTATGATAGATCAGACCCCAATGAGCATTATCGACAATCACTTTAAAACCCAATTCGGTTTCCTGCGTAACCAAAATATCGACTTCCTGATTGAAAGTATAATCGACCGGTTTCCGCTGCAAGTAACGATTTAACTTGGCCGTTGCTACGATACGCCCGCTAACCTCATCGAGATAGAGATACACGGCATAATATTTACCGGGAAACATTTCGGCCCGTTGTTCCCTAAAAGGGACAAGCAACTCTTTCGAAGCAAGTCCCCAATCGAGAAATACGCCTACGGAATTGACCGAATTGACTTTGAGTACGGCAAATTCGCCCACCAACGCATAAGGACGTTCGGTCGTAGCGATAATGCGATCTTCGCTGTCGTAATAAACAAAAACATCTATTTCATCACCGATTTTGCAATCCTGTGGGACATAGCGCAAAGGCAAAAGTATATCTCCTTTTTCCCCGCCATCGAGATAAACGCCGAAATCGACAGCCCGAAGGACCTGCAACATATTGTAATTTCCGATATTAACCATAAAAAAATCTTAATCTGCACAAATATACGACAACTATTCGGTTTACCGTTTTTTTTCTATACATTTGTCGATAATAAGTCGATAATAATCCGTACTCAAACCTCAAATCTACATCTTTATGAGACGTTATAAAATAACCCTTGCTATCGCATGTAGCCTCTTTTGGGCGACATCGTGCCAATGGAACAGCGAAAACAAAGAAAAAACAGAAACTCCCACCGTAGAAACAAAATCGTCTTCTGAGAAGCAACCGGTCAAACAGGCGGAGAATCTCACATTCTCGAAATACAACTATTTCAAAAAAAGCCATATCGACGACAACACGAAACTTCCCGGCTGTACCATAGATATACACATCTCTTACCCTTCGGGAGGAAACACCGGAAACATGTCCTTAAATAAAATACAAAGTCTCTTCGTCGCTTCTCTGCCCGACGGTATGCAAGAAAGCAACTCGCCCCGTACCGCCGTCGAACACTTCGCAAAAAATTATATCGCCGATTATCAGGCCGAGATAAAACCCTATCTCAAAAAACACAAACACCGCGATGAAGGGTGGATGAATTACGAAATAATCGTAAAAAGCGAGAACTTGTATAATGCCGATCTTTTTTGGGGATACAGTATCGAGACATACACGTTTACCGGCGGAGCACACGGTATGACCACAACCTCATATAATATTGTGGATCTGAAAAGCGGAAAAGCGTTATCGCTAAAAAACCTATTTGCCGAGAACGATTACAACCTGATAAACCGCATGCTGTGTCAACAACTTGCCGACGATCTGGGTACAAGTGTCGATAAACTCGGTGAAAAAAGTTATGAAACCGAAAATATCATTGCCGATGACAATTTCATGATAAGCGACAAAGGCATCACTTGGTTGTTCAACCCTTACGATATTGCACCATACTCGACCGGAACAACACGCATCACGCTGCCTTACCGGGCTATCGTGGGCTACCTCGTCGCCGACTCTCCTTTGAAACGTATTACATCGAAATAACCGAAAAGCGACCGACCATGCAGATCATCGAAAAATACTTTCCGAATCTGACAAGCCGGCAACACGACCAGTTTGCCGCCTTGCAAGAGTTATACAACAACTGGAATGCCAGAATCAATGTAATTTCACGTAAAGACATCGATAACCTTTATCCCCATCACGTATTGCATTCCCTCGGTATAGCCAAAGTGATACAGTTCACACCCGAAACAACCCTCCTCGACGTAGGAACAGGAGGAGGATTTCCCGGCATACCTCTCGCCATACTCTTTCCCGAGTGCCGGTTCCATCTCATCGATCGCATCGGGAAAAAAATCACAGTGGCACAGGAAATAGCACAAGCCATCGGGTTGCATAATGTTACGTTTGCCCATTGCAGCGTCGAAGAAAACAAGGACAAATACGACTTCATCGTAAGCCGTGCCGTCATGCCTTTGGGTGATTTGTTGAAACTGATTCGCAAGAACGTGGGTAATCATCAACACAATGCCATGCCCAACGGCTTGATATGTCTTAAAGGAGGTGAACTACAAGGTGAAATAGCCCCTGTCAGACGCACAGCCATGATATTCGAACTGAAAGATTTTTTCGACGAAGAATTCTTTCAAACAAAAAAAGCCGTATACGTACCTATTTAACCGACTGCGATATGTTGAAAATCAAATGTTTCGTATTCAATCCGGTGGCCGAGAACACATATATCGTATGGGACGACGAGTCCCTCGAATGCGCTGTCATCGATGCCGGTTGTTACTCGACAGAAGAAAAAAAAGAATTGCAAGAATACATCGAACATGAAAATCTGAAAGTCAAATACCTTTTGGCCACTCACCTGCATTTCGACCATATATTAGGTAATACGTTCGTTTCCAAGATATTCGGAGTCGGACTATCGGCACATCATGATGATGAATTTATGCTCGACCGATTTTCAGAACGCACAGCCTTGTTCGGACTACAATCGACCGAAACTCCCGTACCCGTAGACAGATACCTCACCGAGAGCGATATATTATCGGTAGGCCGTTACGATTTCTCGGTAATACATGTTCCGGGACATTCGCCGGGCAGTCTCGTATTTTATTGTGCCAAAGCCGGTGTATCATTCTCGGGAGATGTTCTTTTCCAAAACAGTATAGGTCGTACCGATCTTTGGGGAGGCAATTACGAAGTACTCATTTCGGGTATCCAAGAGAAACTATTTATCCTGCCCGATTCTACCGTTATCTATCCGGGACACGGGCCGAGTACGACAATCGGTTATGAAAAAACACATAATCCCTATTTGCAATAGCCGGGCTATCGGATAAAAGGAGACCGCAGGGAAAATTCCCTGCGGTCTCCTTTTATCAATAAATTCCTCAATTCACAAGAACTTTTTGCGTCGCAATAACTTGTCCTTGCACACCGACTACCCTCACGATATAACGACCGGTAGAAACAGCCGCTGTCGAAAGACGATCTCCATACACATCGGCAACACACTGCCCCGATATGCTGTACAGTTGCATACGGACACCTTCTCCTGCATCGAGTACTCTGACAGATGAATGATCGACAACAATACGGACTTCACACGCTTCTTTCTCTTCGGCCGTTACACCCGAGGAGAAAGATGACTCATAACAACCCAAATCGGGCGCCGTTCCCTTATATGGATAACCGCAATCGATACCGGCATCGATAAGACGACTGCCGCTCGACAAATGCAACAACGATGTTTCGGGCAGGGAACCGTCTTCGTTACGAGCGGCAATAGCTTCGGTTACATCAAGACCGACAAAATCGGCATCGCTACACGTAATACCCAAATTCCAAGTATTGTTTTTTGCATCGACCGACTTGCACGACAATGCATTACTATTCTCGGAACGATAAGAAATGCAGTTACGGATTATCAAGGAACCATAAGACTTATTGGAAAAACCGTAATCGCGATTGTTTTTATAAGCCGTGCAGTTATAAATTTCCATGGTTCCGGCATTATTGTTTTGGTCAAACCCTTTGGAAGGATTAGCAACCGCCAGACAGTTGACAAGCGTTACATTATGCTCGGTATTTTTTCCGCCCAACTTGAAGCCGTTTCCGTTACCATAACAAGGATAGCTGGTCAATTCCTGTTCGGTAAATTGATCGAACCACTCCTTGTCGACTTCATATCGGGGGTGATCATACATATCATATTCTTTCGGGCCATTGTCGTAACAGATACAATTTTCCATGACAGTATTGCCTACACGTTGAAAGAAATCCCAACCGTCATCGCCATTTGCCCAAGAGCGGCAACCGATATAAGTATTCGGTTCGGAGTTTTCATACTGTTTATCGGCAAAACCATCGGCATTTTCTCCATAATTGGGAGATTCTATTCCCCCGTTTTTATAATCGAAATTATGGTGAGAATCGCAGTTTTTTATCGTATTTCCACCACCCGTCTTATGTTGTATACCGGAATCGCCGCAACCATATACTTCGAGATTCTCGACAAGACAATAACTGGCATAATTGAGTAAACCGTTCTTTCCAGCGTAACGAATCGTAAAATCTTTCAAGTGAAAATAGACTCCGCCTTCCGACAAGCAAAGGCCGATATTGTTTGTACCCGATACTTCACTTCCGTATGGCTGTTTACGGTAATCAAGAATCGCTTTTTCACCCGAATATCCCGCAATAACAGTCCTTTTCGAACTCGTTCCTGATTTACCTTTTCCTACATTCACACGAGCTGAAAGATCATATTGTCCGCCCAATAGATAAAGTGTATCTCCCGAAGAAATCTTATTGATACCGGAAGTAAAGGAACAAGGTTTCTCATAAGACGAACCATCGCCCGTCCCCACAGGGGAAGCATAATAGACCTTACCGGCGGCATAAACCGACACCGACGGAAAAACGGTCGCAAATATTAATAAAAGTAGTATTTTCTTCATAGGCATAAATTTTGTCAAAGTATTATATATCATGGCAAATATAGAGAGAAAAACCATAGATTAGATGTTAAACGACAAAATATTAACACTTAATCTACCTTATTCCGAATTATTTAATACAGTAAAAACGACGGAACAGAGTCAGAGGGGCACATTGCGTCTCCTACAAAAAGCCTTCCTGCCCAAACATAGAAGCATAGACCTCTGCTTTCTTTGACAAGGCCAATGGATATGCCCGGGAAGACGATGGCATACGATAAAATCGCACCTCTCTATCTTCAAAGTTAAACGGTGTGCAATACCCTATACGCGGCTCATCGATTCCTGCGGAAAGACAGAATGTATCGGTGGCTTTCTGACCGGTCGCAACAACTGCAACACATTGCGGGAGACGACGCAACAAATCCCGCCAATCGGTAGGACTCACCACTTCGAGAAACTTATCCGATGCATTATCTTTGAGGCGACGCACTTCTGTTGCCGTATCATATAATGCGATGCCTTTTTCCCGCAAAAAGATTTCGATACGACTCCTATCAAAACGTTTATGATCGGGCAACTCTGTAAAATAATCCTTATCCGCATAGAAAATTTTCCCCATAATGCGCCACATATCGTTGAGCCAATTCGGATAGAAAAAATCCATACACCAACGCTCCGGCTTCGGAGGAAAACTGCCTAACATCAAAACCCGGGCATTCGCCGGCAAAAAAGGCGGCCACGGGTGTTTCTCAACAGGAATTTCACGGATAGGAATCATAATCATAAAATCTGCCGCTAAATTACGAAAAATACCCTTTGAAACAATATCGGAATAAAGGGTATTTCGTCTTTTGAAAAAACGAAGAAAAAAATTTTCTCCAACAATCTTTGCAAGTATAAAAAATGATACTATCTTTGCACCGCAATTCGGTAGAGATGCCGGTTGCAGACCCGGAAAAGGTGCGGTAGTTCAGCTGGTTAGAATACATGCCTGTCACGCATGGGGTCGCGGGTTCGAGTCCCGTCCGCACCGCAAAAGCAAACAGCAAATTAAAGCAAAGCTCTGAAATTCAAGGATTTCAGAGCTTTTTCTTCTTCCCCGCTTAGGCAAAAAATAGCGGTTTAAAGCAGTTCTCACGAAACTTATTCACAGAACTTTTAGCATAGATTTTGTCCCACACATAGGAATAATTAATATTTGATAATCAGCGTTTTATATAGATATTTATACATAAAAACCGATTCTATTCCACAGCAAAATACACAGCATAACATCATACATAAATGCCGCTTTTTATCTCCCCTTCGATACAAAACAAAGAGGGTAAGAATGCACTATCGACTCCCCCTTATTTATGTTTTTCACCTGTAATAAATATTCTATATTCCGTAATTCATATACCTTTGTAACAACAATTTTCCATAGATTTGCATTTATGGAAAAGAAATACAAAAAGGTCATGATTATCATTTTGGTGCTCATCATATTGGGCTGTACATTCTTTACCCTCCTCAGACACCCATCTTTCGGCCGACTACCGCACGGCGACCGGCAAGACCGTATCGAACGCTCTCCCCATTATAAAAACGGTCAATTCAGGAATCGTCTCCCGACTCCTACCATGACTTCCGAAAAAAGTCCTCTGCGTAATTTCTGGAATCTTTTCTTCGGTAAGAATCGGGACAGGAAACCCTCATACGCCCTCCCTGCTGTAAAGACCAATCTGCACGCTCTGAACATAAATGATGATATTATCGTATGGCTGGGACATTCATCACTTTTTATCCAAAACGGCAGAAAACGATTCCTTGTCGACCCAGTATTGACCAATCGATTCCCCATGTCATTGATGTTCAAACCTTTTGAAGGAACAAATGTGTACACGCCAGAGGATATTCCGGCCATCGACTATCTGATAATCACCCATGACCATTGGGATCATCTTGACTATTATACGGTAAAAGAATTGAAAAACCGCACGGGGAAAGTTTTTTGCGGTCTCGGTGTAGGCGAACATCTCGAATATTGGGGATTCTCTCCCGAACAAATCTGTGAAATGGACTGGAACGAAAATATGCATATTAACGACAGCCTTACGATCTACTGTTTACCGACACGGCATTTTTCGGGAAGGTGGCTTTCACGCAATAAAACGCTATGGGCATCGTTTCTTATCGAGGGTCGGCACAAAATTTATCTGTCGGGAGACGGTGGTTATGACAGTCATTTTGCCGAAATAGGAAACCGTTTTCCCGACATAGACTGGGCGATTATGGAAAACGGCCAATATAATGCCGATTGGAAATACATACACATGATGCCCGACGAACTGCCTAACGCCATAAAAGAGATCGCTCCCCGCAATGTTCTTACGGTACATCATTCGAAATTTGCTCTAAGCCGTCACAACTGGTACGAACCCTTATCGTCCATCAAAAAAGCCTCCCGAAACCAAACCTACCGTCTTTTTACCCCATTGATCGGGGAAGTCGTACCCCTTACCGGTGCAACGGAAACAACAGACCGCTGGTGGGAAAATACGAATAATGTACCTTCCACCAAACAATAAAGAATAAGAATGAAAATTTTCCATAGAAACGATTTTATGAAAACATTTTGCCTTTCAAGTCTGCTCCTTATTTTTATCATCGGTACATCAAAAGCCGATACATTCACGTTCGATCCCGATGGTCGTCCTCTCACCATCTATGTGGACGAAGAATCACCATCGGTCGTACAATGCGCTCTCACCATGTTCTGCGACGACTACAAATGCGTTTTCGGTGATTCTCCACAAAGAGTGAACCGAGACAAAGCCGACATCATCGTAGAATGCAGTGAAAACGGCAATTGGGAACATTTCGACATCTCCGTCTCCCGACAAGGACGGCTCTATGTAAAAGGCAGCGATCCTCGCGGAACAGCATACGGCATACTGGAACTCTCACGCCTCATCGGTATATCTCCCTGGGTATGGTGGGCCGATGTTCCTCCGCAAAAGCTCAACAGTTACACTTTGCCCGACGGATACCACAACAGCCAACAACCGTCGGTACAATACCGGGGAATTTTCATCAATGACGAAGACTACGGACTGAATCCGTGGAGTTGGAAAACACACGAACCGGAATCGGACAAGGGAAAAATAGGCCCTCGTACTTATGAACGGATATTCCAACTGCTGCTACGTTTACGCGCCAATATGCTCATGCCAGCCATGCACGATTGCAGTGTCCCGTTCTATATGGTCGAGGGAAACAAAGAAATGGCAGAAAAATATCAAATCGTCATGGCGACCTCCCACTGCGAACCGCTCATGTGCAACAATGTCGGAGAGTGGGACGACTCCCGACGCGGCCGATACAATTACATCTCCAACAGAGACTCGGTATTGGCTTACTGGCGGGAAAGACTGGTAGAAATAGGGAAATCCGAAAATATTTACACCATCGGTATGCGGGGAAAACACGACGGGAAAATGGAGGGGTGCAAAAACACAGCAGAGATGGCGCAAGTCATGCCCCGGGTTATCGAAGACCAGCGTTCCCTCCTTTCCTTGTATGTAGACTCGCCGGTCGATCAAGTTCCACAAGTATTCTTCCCCTATAAAGAGTTGCTCGACGTTTACAACAAGGGTATCGACCTGCCCGATGATGTAACCCTCATGTGGTGCGACGACAATTACGGACACATCACCCGCCTGAGCAACAAAGAAGAACGCCAACGCAAAGGCGGTGCGGGAATTTATTACCATATATCTTATTGGGGGCGTCCTCACTCCTATCTCTGGTTATGTACGACCGCACCGGCACAAATCTATTACGAAATGCGTCGGGCATGGGATTACGGAGCCCGCAAGATATGGGCGCTCAATGTAGGCGATATAAAGCCGGCCGAATACGACATAGAATTTTTCATGGACATGGCATGGAATATAGATGCCATACGCCCTGATAACATCTACCAGCATCTCCACGATTTCATGAGTCGCACCTTTACCCCGCAATCGGCACAAGAACTGACCGACATCATGAACGAATATTATTATTTGGCAAACATACGCCGTCCCGAATTCATGGGTTGGAGTCGCGAAGAAGAGTATTCCAAAATCAAAGGAGGAAAAACGCCTGTTACCGATACCGAGTTTTCGCCCGAAGAAATAGAGCAACGCATTACTGCTTATCAAAATCTCGAAAAACGGGTAAAAAATATCAAGAAACAGATTCCCAAAGAATTACATGATTCATTTTTTCAACTTGTCGAATACCCTGTTTGTGGAGCAGCCAACATGAATTATAAATGGTTATATGCTCAAAAAGCCCGCCATGCCGATACTTATGAAGAGGCTCTCCGATATGAAACAGCCAGTATCAACGCCTACAACGCTATCGCGGCGCTCGACCGCCACTACAACTTCGACATGAACAAAGGAAAATGGAACGGCATCATCAGTATGAAAAACAACCGTCTTGTTTTTGAAAAATTCGAACTTCCGGAAAATTTTTCGCCACTGCCGCCGACAAAATATGCCGGAAAAGAAAAGTATATTTCCTGCGACGCAGCCGAACATAGCGGAAAAACGCCCCGGGGAGCATATAGCATCGAAGGGCTGGGATACAGTCGCCGGGCCATTGTACTTCCGGCCGGAAAAACGCTTTCGTACCAATTCGAAACCAAAGAAAAAGGCGACGCGACAATATGGGTATCGCTTCTTCCCACCCACCCTGTAAACGGTGGCGATTTACGCTATGAAATATCGGTCGACGGAGGAACACCACAAATCGTTTCTTTCAAAACGACAGGACGATCGGAGCAATGGAAAATCAATGTACTCCGTAATCTCGTTCTCACATCGACCCGACATATACTACGAGATACAAACACACATACTATTCGGTTGAAAGCTCTCGACGAAGGCGTCGTCGTAGATCAACTCATGCTCGACTTCGAACCGGAGAAGCCTTTCTATCGTATATTATAATATAGTAAAATTATCAAAGAGGCGGCTTTGTATTTCCCAAAGCCGCCTCTTATAGTGATACATTTCCTCTACCTTTCAAATCATCTTTGAACCATAAAGACATCTCACAGTCTATATTGTACAAAAATGTTGCAAAAACGTGTAATTTTTATCCAATATTTGGTATAAAATAATTCATCCGTTAGATTTGTGAATCTATCACCCAATAATACGTCAAATCTAATAATACCACGAAACATGAAAAAAAATTCTTATTGCATTCTCATTTTGTACTTCCTGTTTGTTTCTTTCGATGTATTCAGTATTAATGTATTCGACCAGGATAGAAAAAAGTTTTTCTCTTTTGATGAAAAAATAATCAATGGTACTACCGGAACGCCCCTGGGTGGATTCGGTTGTGGCGGAATAAAATTCAATGCCAATACAGGTACGTTTGCAGTCATGACAGCCCCTCCGGCCGACGCTTACGATTTTATGGAGAAAAAGGGGACATGCTTTCAACTATACACCGAACGAAACGGAAAAATAGAAACAAGAAAAATCTTAACCGCCTCAAAAACAAACGATCGTCCGAACGACGATGCGATTTGGCCTTTGCACTTCGTAGATTTCGGTTGCATCAACGGCATACAAATATCATTGACCGGTATCTCACCATTGGATAACCAAAACTACGAAAACATGCATCTGCCCTATGCCCTATACGAAATCAGTCTCACCAATACAGGAGACACAGATGCGACAACGTCATTTGCTTTCCAATGGAACGACGATAAAACGCCTTTCATTACCCTACCTAAAAAAGGATTTTACAATGACGAATGGTGTATTTTAGCGAAAAGCAATATCGGAAAAGCAAAAATATCGATCGGCGATGATACCGACAACCACTTCTTATCCGACGGAGAATGTTCTCTATCCGACACCTCATCTCCGACAAGAAAAATCGCTGTAAAAGCGACTTTAAATGCACATGAAACACAAAAAATACATCTTGTATTGGCTTGGTACAATCGAACGGATCCCGAAATAGCATTCTATAAAAACAAATACCAAAATCCGAAAGGTATAGCAGAACATGGTATGAAGGTGTTCTCCTCCTTAAAAAACAATGCCGAAAAATTGGTAAACGGTATTCGAGAATCGAACTTGCCCGATTGGTTAAAAAATCAGGCATTGAACACACTGGTCAATATCGTTACAAATTCCATGTACAAAAAAGACGGAAGAGTTGCATTCGCAGAAGGTCAATGGACCTGTTTTGGAACAATGGACCAAATGTGGTTATCGAGACAAATCATAAACATGTTGATACCCTATTATGCCTGGCAAGAACTCCACTACTGGGCAAGGACTCAAATGAATAACGGACAAATACATCATGATTTCAATATCATGAATGTCAAAGACAAGCGGGAGCGTTCGGCACTTGTTTCGTGGGACGACACAGAACATGCGGATTATAGAAACATTCAAAAGTGGGTAGACTTAAATTGCGGTTTCATTATATCAGTCTTCGAGATATATCAAGCAACAGGAGATCAAAAACAATTTGACAAATTATGGCCGTATGTAAAAAAAGCTGCTCAACGAATTCTCGATCAAGTAGAAAAATATGGAAGTAAAAAATATCCTTATACATTCGATGGCTCCGAAAATTCTTATGACGCCGGAGGTAATCCCGACCCCTATAATGCAAACATATCGGCCGTCGCATATAAAATCATGACGATACTGGCGCAAGAAAAAGGTGAGTCCGAAATTATCAAACAGTACGATTATGCCTACAAAACCGTTGTCAATTCATTCCATAACCGTTATATCAAGGATGGCCTATTTACAACCGGAAAACATTGTGAATCGGTATTTGCGGGACAATGGCTATCCCAACATTTAAAATTAGGAGAAATATGGCCGGCAGAAGATACCGATACCATACTAAACATTTTGGAAAATTACTACTATCCTTACTATCTCGGACTCGGTTATCCGCAGGGGACCTACGATGAATGGACTCCATACATATTGACACATTACGGAGGTTTACTGCTCCAAACAGGACGCTTGAAACAATGGCTCGTCATGCAAAAAGACGCTTATTTACGTCAATATCTGAATCGAGAACGAGTATTCGATCACGCATTGAACATATTGCCTTCGATCGAACAACCTAAATGGATCTCAACAAATATCAAAAGTAAAAAACAATATATCAGTATACCATCGATATGGAGGAATTACTACGACATAATCGGATTCCATAGGGACGCCCGGACTCAAAAGTTATGGATAGAACCCATTTTATTACCCGGTACGGATGAATTAAAAAATGCCATGTTCATCTCACCGGAAAGTTGGGGATATATCAGTTATAATCGTAAAGACAACAACGATACCCGAAATATCGAAATATCGGTAAAAACAGAGAAAAAGATGCGCGTTAGTACTCTTTATTTAACCGATCATTTCACGGGAAATATTACGGTAACCATCGATGGGAAAAAATATCCTTATACAAGAACCGGATCAGGTTACGCCAAGAAAATTGCTGTTGAATGGAATGGTACAATAACCCATAAGGGAATCGAAATAAAACTGAGTGGTGCCCCGAAGTATATCCATATTCCCTGCCCCATAAAACCCGATAAAGAAGTCCTGCCCCTTGTCTTGCCCAATAAAATGTCTCCCTATGAAGTAATGGAAGCAGTAAATGCAGATAAACTAATCGGGACATCGATCGACAGCACTTCGGCAGGTGCTTACGTTACAGGTTGCAACAACTTCGATTATATTCAATTTTCCAATATCGACTTCGGGAAAAAAGGTGCAACCAGTATACGATTAAACATACTCAGCACTTCTGAAAATTCGGGAGTAGAAATAGTTATCGACGATACTTCGGGAAAAATTGTCGGAAGTTGTCCTATCCCCAATACCGAAAACGGTCAAACTTGGGTAGATGTGGAATGTCCGATCGAAAAAATTACGGGAATGCATAATATTATTCTCCGATTTTACGGAGGACAAGATGGGAATCTGATGAATATAAAACACATACAATTTAAAATATAATCCATAAAAAACGACAGCCATAATTTTTTATGGCTGTCGTTTTTTATATGTTACAACTTCACTTCATTCGTTTCAAGACGTGTTCGGCCTTGTCTTTGATTTTTTTCAAATCCTTCTTTATCTCATGGCCCTTCACAACAAGCATGGAATCGCCCCGAACCCATAAGGAAACCTTCTCTCCGTTTTTTCCGGAAAACCGGATCACCGAATCGGGCTGTTGACTCATCGTCCCTTCTTCTACCACCAACATAGCCGGCGTGAGAATACTGGTATCCTGTTTCGTTACAGGGTCGTAATAGGCCATCATCATCTCATAGGAAACATCACCCCCGTTTTCGGGCGTCAAAATCATCAAGTCATAAAGAACCGAAGAGCCATCCTGAGACTCGGCCCAACCTTCATAAACCGATACCAGCGTATCTCCGGAAATACCTTCTTCCTGTAACTCCACTGCGGCAACAGGTTCTTTGCGCGATTGACAAGCGACGACCATCGTCGCCGTCAGAATAAATACGAAAAACTTTTTCATACACATAATTTAATAAAAGATTTTGTTCATATAACAGCTGCCGCTAAAAAAAGTTCTATTTTGTATAATCGATATATCGATTTTCTATATATTTGAGAAAACATTTGGCACAATATTTGTTTCTTTACAAATGATTTTATGATATAAAAAACAACTGCATATATGACAAATACCGAAATACAGACTTCATACCGAGCAATACTCTCTCTCTTAGAGGAAAAACAGCTGAAAGAAGCATTCTGTAAAATAGCAGAGCTGGCAGCTCTTCTTCCCGACGAATGGCAAATCACGGACAAATTGTCGGAATTGGAGTCGTCATACCGGTATATGATACAATATATGCTCGACGGCCTTAATGACCCTAACCGCCAAACTTTTTATGACAGTTTGTTATCATCGGTATACACGCTCGCCGATAAAACGGTCGAAAGTTTACTCGAAAAAGACTCAACCGCTCTTTACTACCAGAAAAAAAGATATTATAAAACCCACCCGGAAGAAACCATACAGAGTGCTCTCGATGATGTAGACAAGGCTGCGGGAGACTTGTCTCTCAACAGCCTGCTCAACGATATTGACAATAATCCCGACGTACAAACAACTCTCAGACAAAAAGCAGAGCAGGCCGAAAATGAGTTATTTGTTCGTATCTGGAACAATTATCCGGCTTCGGAATGGGATTATTCGGCACTCGAAGAAGGATTGACGCCCGCGCGTTTCCCCAACGAAACGGTGGTTCTCATTATCGCCGCCCTCACGTTGAACATTCTTCACCGATACGATGAAAAAAAACTCGACATGCTCCTTACGGTCTACTCCGCATCGGAGGAAGAAGAAATCCGCCAACGCGCTTTATGCAGCGCATTGATCCTGCTCTTCATTTATAGAAAAAGGGTTAACCTCTCCCCTGCTCTTACAGCCCACATCGAGGCATTGAAAGAGGAAGAACGATTTTCCCGAGATGTACGCAGCATTTTCCTGCAACTGATAAAAAGCCGGGAAACCGAACGTATCTCCCGTAAATTTACCGAAGAGCTGCTTCCCGAAATGATGAAGCTCAGCCCGTCGCTCTACAACAAAATCAATCCGGCCGATATCGACCCTGAGAGCGACTCTCCCGATCCCAACCCCGAATGGCAGGAATTGCTCGAACAGTCGGGTATCGCTGATAAAATAAAAGAGCTGAACGACTTGCAAATGGAAGGTTCGGACGTTTTCTTATCGACATTTTCCGGATTGAAAAGCTTTCCTTTTTTTCAAGAATTGGGAAACTGGTTCCGCCTGTTCACGTCCGAACATAGCGCCATACAAAATATTTTTCCCGACGGCGAGAACGGGAAAAACAATTTACTACAATTAATCGGTTATTCCCGATTCCTTTGCAACTCCGACAAATACTCGTTTTGCCTCAGTCTCAAACAGGTTCCGGCTTCCCAGCGACAAATGATGACCATGCAGTTCAATGCCGAAGGCGCCGACATGGCACAAATAGAAAAAGAACGCCAAGAAACATCGGCCGACGAGACGAAAACGGGAATCTCCAACCAATATATACAAGACCTGTACCGCTTCTTCAAATTGCATAATCGTCGCAGCGAATTCCATGACTTGTTTGCGCACCCCATAGATTTGATGCAAGTCGACAGCCTGCAATCTATTCTCGATAGCGATGAGACCTTGCGCATCATCGGCGAGCTTTATTTCAAAAAAGCCTATTACGACGATGCGCTGATTCTATTCCGCCGTCTTTCGGAACGGTATGCGACCGACAACGGTCTATATCAAAAAATAGGATACTGCCTGCAAGCGGCAGGACAATACGACAAAGCACTGGAAGCCTACCTGCAAGCAGAAATCATACAACCCGACAATACTTGGACGGTACGCCGTATAGCTGCGTGTTACCGCAGTCTGAAAAATTCACAGAAAGCCCTCGAATACTATCTGAGAGCCGAATCCCTGCAACCCGACAATCTCTCGATCGAATTGCTTATCGGACATTGTTACGTGGAAGAAAAAAATTACGAGGAAGCCTTGAAGTATTACTTCAAAGTGGATTACCTCAAACCCGAGAGCGGAAAAGCGTGGCGTCCCATCGCTTGGTGCTCTTTCCTCACTGGCAAGCATGAACAGGCCCTGCGATACTACGAAAAAATCTTGTCAAGCGCACCATCGGCTCTCGATTACATGAACGCCGGACATGTGGAGCTAACCCTCACACACACACGCCGGGCACTGGAACTATACCGGCAAAGCATTTCTCACGACAACAACGACACACAATCGTTCGTCAACAATTTCAAACAAGATATTCCCGAACTGGTCAGAGCCGGGGTTGCAGAAAACGATATTCCCATACTTCTCGACCAATTGCTGTATCAAATATCGTAATCACCGACGACCCAAGTCGTCATACAATTTCTGCAAAAACGCTTGTGCCGATTCGGCACATGTATCGGCTTTCGGTCCCTCTTTCAAAAGCCAGCTTTCGGAATCGCAATCGTAGACGACACGATTCTTGGTATCGACATAGCCGAGCCCGTCTTTATAGGTATAATATGCAAAATGTCGTTGGGTCGTATCGGCGATATTTTTACTGAAAGTAAAATCGGAATAATCGATGTGCATCTGTGCCAACAGTGTCGCCGCCAAATCGATTTGCGACGCATAGTCTTCCACGACACGATGTCCTCTCACGGCTCCGCCACACCATATCATAGGTATATGGTGTCTCTTTACCTCGTATTCCTGTATCCCGGCCGGATAACGCATGGTATGATCGGCTACAAAAACGATCAACAAGTCGTTCCATAGAGGAGACTGCCTGAGCGTATCGACAAAAGCTCCCAGACAACTGTCGGTATAGGCAACCGAATTGAGATAAGGGTGTTCGAGCCTGCACATCGGTACATCGAAAGGTTCATGACTGCTCAGGGTCAGAAAAGTTTTCATAAAAGGACGGACTGTCTGTCGGGCAATTTCTTTTTCCACCCGCGAGAATGTGATATGATCGGGAACACCCCAGCGGGCCGAATTTTCTTCGGTTGTAAAATCATCGCACGACATAACCCTGCCGTAACCAGTCGCATAAAAATACGACCGCATATTGGTAAAATCGGCATCGCCTCCATAAATCATTTCCGTATCATATCCAGCCTTTCGCAACGAACGTGCAATGGCCGGCAAAGACTGCGACTTCGAGGGATATTTCATAATCGACGCCGTAGGCTGTGCCGGATAACCGCTAAGGATAGAAACCAGTCCCCGGTCGGTCCGGAAACTATTCGCATAAAAATGGGGGAAATAGATTCCTTCCTCGGACAGAGCTTTCAGACGGGGCATAACATCGGGCATATCGAGAATATGTCCGGTAAAACTTTCGAGTATTACCAGCACGATATTGGGACGGCGCGTAGAAAGCCAGCTGCCCTCGTCATCGGGAAAAACGACTGGTCGCTGTGCCAACGGAGCAAATGCGGCATCGGCCTCGGCCGATGTCATAAAACGGTACTGGTTCGAGAAATCCTCCCCTTTCGACATAGACGACATAAGGCTGAATGCCGGATTGACAGCTGCATGGTTCAACTCTATACACTCGCTGAAATAAGCCCACCCCACATTCATCGTAGATGCAGAAACCCCACCTCGTATGGGAAGAAACAAAAATGCTGTCAGGAACAGATACACGCCTGTCGTAAGCACGCGACGACGTTCTGCACTTTTATTCGTCATCGGTCTCAGCAACCATCGGTCCAACGGATAACCCACGACCACCATATACAGAGCCACAAACAAAAACGCCATAAAAAACATTCCCACAGGGACACTTGCCATTGCATCGGCCGGCGATTGCAGGTAAAACAACGGTGTTATATCGATACGGAATCCCCAATAACCGTACAATTCGACATCGGCGATACAAATAAGAGAGAGTAAAAAAACAATAATTCCGAAATAACCGCGTAATGTATGTAACAACCACCGACCGGGCAACCATATCGAAACCGTCGTCAGCAGCATGGGCAATACCATGATATAAGCCGAGACCGACAAATCGAGAGGCAAACCATGCCACATGACCCGCAACCAATCGAGAAAAGAGGCTCCGGCATATAAATCGCCCTGCCAAAACATGAAAAGAGGTTTTTGCAAGACAAAAACCAAAACAAACCAAAAATAAACAACTACAAGATAACGCAACCGACTCATAAATCTGTTATATTTATCGGGTAAAGATATATATATTTGCTAAAAACCGTTTTTCCAATTAACACAAATTAATCGCCTACATTCAAGAGCCACTGCTTTTATTGCTATTTTCGCACAAACATTTATACTATGAGAAACATTTTTTACTTGATACTTGTTGTGATATTTAACTTTTCCTGTACAGATATGACCCAAAAGAAAAATCCTTTACTGACACCGTTTACCGACCTGCACGAAACCGCGCCTTTCGATAAGATAAAAACAACAGACTTCGAGCCTGCCATCTCCGAAGCTATCGCATTACACCAAGCCGAGATAGACTCTATCGTACAACAAAGCGAAGCTCCAACCTTCAAAAACACCATCGAAGCTTTGGAACTCTCGGGTAGCAAACTCGGCCGCATTACATCGATATTTTTCAATCTGCTCAACGCCAACGGAGACGATGAAATGATAGCCGCTTCGGAACGGATTTCTCCGCTATTGACCGAGCACCATAACAATATCAATCTCAACGAAACTCTGTTCCAAAGGGTAAAAACCGTTTATGAGCAACGTGATTCCCTGTCTCTTACTCTCGAAGAAAAAAGACTGCTCTCGGAAACCTACGACGGCATGGCACGCAACGGAGCCAATCTCGAAGGCGAAGCGCGGGAAAGATACCGGGAACTGAGCAATGAGTTGAGCCGCCTGAGCCTCAAATTCGAATCGAATGTATTGAAAGCGACAAATGCATTCGAAATGGTACTCACCCAAAAGGATGAAGTCGCCGGCCTACCGCAAAGCGCACTCGATGCTGCCGCAATGAGAGCCAAAGAAAAAGGACACGACGGAGCTTATCTTTTCGACCTTTCCTACCCCAGCATGATTGCATTCCTGCAATATGCCGATCGTCGCGACCTTCGTGAAAAAATATATCGGGCACACAACACCCGTTGCGTAGGCGGTGAATTTGATAACCGAAATATCGTCATTCGCATCGCCGAAATTCGTAACGAGATAGCCCGATTATTGGGATATAAAAACTATGCCGAATATGTACTCGAACATCGTATGGCCCAAAACAGCGACCGTGTCTATAACTTGCTGAACCAACTGCTCGAAGCCTACAAACCGACAGCCCTTCAAGAAATAAAACAACTGCAAGCATTTGCCGAGAAGAAAGAAGGCCACCCCGTAGAGCTTATGCCCTGGGATTACTCTTACTACTCTACACTACAAAAGAACGAATTGTATGACCTCAACGACGAAATGCTGAAACCGTACTTTGAGTTGGAACAGGTAAAAAAAGGCGTATTCGGACTTGCTACCCGATTATACGGACTTACGTTCAAGAAAAACACGGAAATACCAGTATATCACCCCGAAGTAGAAACATTCGAGGTTTTCGATGAGGACGGAAGTTATTTGGGAGTCCTCTATACCGACTTCTACCCCCGCTCGACCAAACAAGGGGGAGCATGGATGACCTCTTTCAAGGATCAATGGATTACCCGGGAGGGCAAGAACAGTCGTCCGCACATCTCATTGGTCATGAATTTCACACGTCCTACCGAATCGAGCCCCGCCTTACTCACTTACAATGAAGTAGAAACATTCCTACACGAATTCGGACATGCTCTGCACGGATTAATGGCCAACTCCCGATACGAATCTCTTTCGGGTACCAATGTCTACCGTGACTTCGTAGAACTCCCCTCTCAACTCATGGAAAACTGGCTACCCGAACAAGAGTTTCTCGAAACCTTCGCCCACCACCATCTCACGGGAGAAGTTCTGCCCGACAGCCTCATTCAAAAGATACGCAATACACAACGCTACCATGTAGGGTATCACTGCGTGCGACAACTTACTTTCGGAATGCTCGACATGGCTTGGCATACTCAAACAGGAAAAATCGAAGATATTACAGCTTTCGAACAAAATGCCACCTCCCCGACACAACTGCTTCCCGTCATCGACGGAACTCTCATAAGCAGCCAATTCTCTCACGTATTCGGCGGAGGCTATGCTGCCGGTTATTACGGCTACAAATGGGCCGAAGTCTTGGATGCCGACGCTTTTTCGCTCTTCAAGGAAAACGGTATTTTCGATAAAAAAACCGCAGACGCTTTCCGCAAAAACATTTTGGAAAAAGGAGATACGGAAGAACCTATGACTCTTTACGTCCGATTCCGAGGCCGGGAACCTGAAATCGAAGCTATGATGAGACGCGACGGCATTAAATAAAACAAAGGGCTTTATCGTGAAGATAAAGCCCTTTGTTTTTTCCTCCATCAATTATGATTTCGACCCACAAATAATATATATCTTTGCATGGCGAAGATATGCAGGGAATCATGAAAAAACTATCTATCATCACCGTTAACTATAACAACAAAAGCGGTTTGGAACAAACGATAAAAAGCGTTGTAAATCAAAATGCAGAAAAACATATCGAACATATCATCATAGACGGGGACAGTAATGACGGCAGTCCCGATGTCATAGACGAGAATAAAGAACATTTCTCCTATTGGTGTTCGGAGAAAGACAACGGAATATATCACGCCATGAACAAAGGCGTTGCGCACGCAAGCGGAGAATACCTGTTATTTCTCAATTCGGGAGATTTTTTAGAACCCGGAGCCATCGTAACCGCACTCGACGAATTGACCGGAACAAACATTATTTACGGCGATATAATTTTCCAAACGACAGACGGCAAACGTCAACCCATGATCTACCCCGACACACTCAGTACCGAATATATGTTTTTCAAAGCCATAGGCCACCCGGCCACATTTTTCAAACGGTCTTTGTTCCAACGGTACGCTTACAATGAATCTCTAAAAATCGTCTCCGATTGGGAATTTCTTTTCAAGAAAATCATCATGGAATCGCATTCGACCCGACATATCCCACTCTTCATCTCTACATTCATGACCGACGGTATAAGTTCGACCTCGGTAGACTTATGCGAGCAAGAAAGACGAGAATGCCTCACCCGCCTTCTTTCACCGGCTGTCTATCAAGAGATGTGTTCATTGTATGAGTTCAAACACAACCCTTACATAAGTCTCTTTTCGGAAATCTGCGATAAACCGCACATCAGGCGGCACATACGCAAATACATAAGATTCTTATTGTCGGTAAATCATATTGCCGGACTCTTTTACAAGAGGAAAAGAAAAAAGCGATAAACACACCCGGCAACGGAAATTTCCCGCCGTCCAAACATGCTTGTAATGCCTCAAACCGACGAACACTCAAATACACTTGTACTTCATTCCCATAACCGCTATCTCCGTAGTGAAAACCTCAGACAAAACTCTCCCCCTAATCGAAATTTCCTTTACCCTTACAAATCGTAGACAACAACCGATTGAAAAAACAATCCACAAAAAATAAGGCTACGCTTTTCTGGCGCAGCCTTATCGACTTATTCATAAGAAAAAGTTCAGGTTATTTTTTGAAATAGCGGTTGTAGAGACCTTCAAAGCCTTTGCCATGACGAGCTTCGTCCTTTGCCATTTCATGTACGGTATCGTGAATAGCGTCATAACCGAGTTCTTTGGCACGTTTGGCAATACGCATTTTATCGGCGCACGCACCGCATTCTGCGTCTTTACGGGCTTCGAGATTTTTCTTGGTATCCCAAACTACTTCACCGAGAAGTTCGGCAAATTTCGATGCATGCTCTGCTTCTTCCCAAGCGTAGCGTTTGAATGCTTCGGCAATTTCGGGATAACCTTCGCGATCGGCCTGACGGCTCATTGCCAAATACATACCTACTTCGGTGCACTCGCCCATGAAATGAGCTTTGAGACCTTCCATGACTTCGGCATCTTCTACAACGCCGTCGCCGATATGATGCTCGGTAATGAATTGAAGTGCTTCACCGTTATCAACGACTTCTTTGAATTTCGATGCAGGAACTCCGCATTGAGGACAACGTTCGGGAGCTTGGTCGCCTTCGTGTACATAACCGCATACGGTGCAGATAAATTTCTTTTTCATAATGTTTGGATTTTAGGGTTTAATAATAGGAGTTTATTCTAACTTTTTTGTAGACATTTTTTACAAATACCGCGATAATACAGATGCGTTTCCGTTACCAAAAAATCGGCAGCAACAGTAGGCGACATCGGTGGTACGGGAACATCATAAATCGCCCCGCAGGTATTACACCGAAAATGTGCATGGGGCGTCGTATCGGCATCGTAATGCGCTTGCTTGTCGTCTATGGACAACTGCTGAACGGCACCTTGCTCAACCAAAATTTTCAATGTATTATATACCGTCATTCGGGACAATGTGGGTATTTTCTCGCTCAACTCGGAATATATACAATCGGCCGTAGGGTGTGTACGGTGCTGCATCAAATAGTTCATAATTGCTACCCGCTGCACCGAAGGTTTTATGTGATGAGCCATCAAATGATCGTATCCGTCGTGAGCAAACATTATAATCAGTACATTTTTTTATTCGACACAAAAATAAGAACAGAAAATAATCCGGACAAATCTTTTATTAAAAAAATTCTTAAAAGAAGAATTTCCATTTCCCTGCTTATTCTTTAATAAACGTTTTTCACATTTCATTGTAACGTGTATTGGGATAATTGTCGTATTTTTGTATTCGTTTGAAAGAATTACCGGATATGTCATCAGAAATGCAAGATAAACAGACGGCTCTCGATTGCCGCTACATACGCATGGCACAAATATGGGCCGAAAACTCGTATTGCAAACGCCGTCAGGTAGGAGCTTTATTGGTTAAAAACAAAACGATTATTTCGGACGGATACAACGGAACACCCGCCGGTTTTAAAAATATTTGTGAGGACGAGAACGGTCATACCTATCCCTATGTATTGCATGCCGAAGCCAATGCCATTACTAAAATCGCCCGTTCGGGAAACAGCAGCGAGGGCGCAACCTTATATGTAACGACATCGCCTTGTATCGAATGTTCGAAACTGATTATACAAGCCGGTATCACCCGGGTCGTTTTTTCGGAGCATTACCGGCTTAACGACGGTATCGAATTGCTAAAAGAGGCCGGTATCAAAGTCGACTTTATCGATATAAAGTAAATCATTCCACTATATAATACAAAATCACATTCATATACGATGAAAAAAAAATCCGTCATCTGGTTACCGTTTATCATAGCTATCGCCATTGTCTTGGGAATCGTCATCGGATACCGTTATCCACGACACATCTCCGTCAAACAGCCGCATGCGGGAAATACCGGTAATAAAATAAGCAATCTGCTCGGTATCATCGAATCGCAATACGTCGATACCGTCAATATAGGCAATCTCGTAGAAGATGTCATGCCCCAAATCGTGGGAGAACTCGACCCCCACTCGGCCTATATCCCGGCCAAAGACCTGCAAGCCGTGAATGAAGAGTTGGAAGGCAGTTTCAGCGGCATCGGCATACAATTCAGCATACTGAACGATACCATTATGGTCGTTGCCGTAGTTCCCGGAGGACCGTCGGAAAAAATCGGCATGATGCCCGGCGACCGCATTGTAGAAGTCGACGATACCGTTTTCGTGGGTAAAGATGTGATTTCGAACGATAAAGTTCTGAAAAAGTTACGCGGGCCCAAAGGCAGTAAGGTAAAACTGGGCGTTTTACGGGCCACTTCTCCCGAAATGCTCTCTTACGAAGTAACCCGCAACGACATTCCCGTAAACAGCGTAGATGTCGCCTTTATGGTCAATGCCGAGACCGGCTACATAAAAATAAACAAATTCGGACGTACGACCTACACCGAGTTTATGAACAGTCTCGCCCAACTGAAAAACAAAAATGCAAAAAAATATATCATCGACCTGCGAAGCAATTCGGGCGGTATCTTGGATATAGCCATCAACATGATCAACGAATTCCTACCCAAAGGACAACTTATCGTGTATACCGAGGGTAAGGCATTCCCGCGCAGCGAAGCGATATCGAACGGCAGCGGTGCTTTCAAAGATGCCCAAATCGTCGTCTTGATCGATGAATGGTCGGCATCGGCAAGCGAAATCTTTGCCGGTGCGATACAAGACAATGACAGAGGTATCATCATCGGACGGAGGTCTTTCGGGAAAGGGCTGGTACAAAACCAGTTACCGTTTTCCGACGGTTCGGCCATACGGCTCACTATCGCCCGTTACTACACACCGTCGGGGCGTTCCATACAGAAAGAATATGAAATGGGACACGGAGAAGATTATGAAAAAGACATTTTGAACCGTTTCATACACGGCGAATTCGACAACCCCGACAGCATCAAGCAAAATGACGAGTTGGTCTATAAAACACGTTTGGGACGTACCGTATACGGCGGAGGCGGCATCATGCCCGATATTTTCGTACCGCGCGACACAACGGGCATAACCCCCTATCTCAACGAAGTTGTCAATAAAGGACTTCTATATCAATACGCTTTCCAATATTCCGACGAAAAACGGAATCTCTTATCGGAATATAAAGACTACGCAAGTCTGCAAAAGTATTTAAACCGACAACCCCTACTCCAAGAGTTCATCGCATTTGCATCGTCTCACGGGGTAAAACGCAATAACAAAGAAATCAAGGAGTCGGGCCAATTACTCACCAACTATATCGAGAGCTACATTGCCCGAAACATCATAGGAGATAACGCATTCTACCCGATATTCCTCCAAGAAGACAAAACTTTCCAAAAAGCGCTCGACATATTGAATGCCAACGAGGGATTTCCACAAGCCCCGGAAAAATAAATACGGAATGACGGAAAAAAAACTTTTGCGTCGACAAATCAAAAATGCTGTGTCTCGGCTTTCTCCTGAGGAAAAAGCCGAGACCTCCGTTATTATAAAAAAGCGTATCGAATCGTTACCGCTTTTTGCCGAAGCCCGTACCATACTGCTCTTTTATTCCCTTCCCGATGAAGTAAATACGCACGAATGGATTGCGCAATGGAACGGAGAAAAAAGAATACTTCTTCCGGTCGTAAAAGGTGAAACACTGGTCATACGTTCCTATTCCCCCAGAGAAATGGAACTCGGAAGTTTCGGAATCGCCGAACCGACAGGAGAAGACATAACCGACCTCTCGATCATCGATATGGTAATCGTTCCCGGAGTAGGATTCGACCCGAAAGGTAACCGGCTGGGACGTGGGAAAGGTTTCTACGACAAATTGCTAAAAAAGATCGATGCGCCCTTTATAGGCGTTGCTTACGACTGTCAAATCGCCGACAACATTCCCGCACTTCCGCACGACGTACCCATGTCTCTGATAATCAGCAAGAGTAATATTTATTAGCAGAGACATACAACGAGAAAAACAGTATCAAGAAGTACAAATACAAAATAAAAAACTACCTTTGTATAAACTTTCAAATCCTCAATTTAAGTTATGGCAAAAGTAAAAGGTACCGTTGTCGTCAACAACGAACGCTGCAAAGGTTGCAACCTCTGCGTCGTAGCCTGTCCGGCCGACGTTTTGGAACTGCAACCCAAAGAGGTGAATGATAAAGGTTATCACTACGCCTATATGAAAACCCCCAAAAACTGCATCGGCTGCGCCAGTTGCGGATATGTATGTCCCGACGGTTGCATATCGGTATACAAAGTCAAACTGTAATTAAACATATATCAAATATGGCAGAAGAAGTAAAACTGATGAAGGGCAACGAGGCGATCGCGCATGCCGCCATACGCTACGGTGCCGACGGGTATTTCGGCTATCCTATTACCCCGCAATCGGAAATCATGGAAACCCTTATGGAAGAAAAACCGTGGGAAACGACCGGTATGGTTGTGTTGCAAGCCGAGAGCGAAGTAGCCGCCATCAACATGGTTTACGGCGGTGCAGGTTGCGGAAAAGCCGTCATGACTTCGTCGTCGAGTCCCGGTGTAAGCCTGAAACAGGAAGGAATATCGTATATGGCCGGAGCAGAGTTGCCCTGCCTCATCATAAACGTCATGCGGGGAGGTCCCGGTCTGGGAACCATTCAACCGAGTCAGGCCGATTATTTCCAAACCGTAAAAGGCGGCGGGCACGGCGATTACAGACTGATTACACTGGCTCCGGCTTCGGTGCAGGAAATGGCCGACTTCGTAAAATTAGGATTCGATTTGGCTTTCAAATACCGCAATCCTTCCATTATTCTCGCCGACGGTGTTATCGGGCAAATGATGGAAAAAGTCGTTCTGCCCTCTCCCCAACCCCGGCTCACGGAAGAGGAAATACGCCAAGCACGGCCCTGGGCCACACAAGGGAAACCGGCGGGACGCACACGGAATGTCATCACCTCTCTCGAACTCGACCCAGCTCTCATGGAAGAAAACAATCTGCGTTTCCAAGCCAAATATCAAGAAATAGAGAAAAACGAAGTCCGTTATGAGGAACTCGACTGTACCGACGCCGATTATCTGTTGGTTGCTTTCGGCTCGATGGCCCGTATATGCCAAAAGACGCAAGAAATGGCCGCTGCCGAGGGTATCAAACTCGGCTTGTTGCGCCCCATCACCTTGTGGCCGTTCCCGTCGGACATCATATCCCGTTACGCCGACAAGGTAAAAGGGATACTGGTTCCGGAGCTCAATGCCGGACAAATGATCGAGGACGTTCGCCTGGCTGTAAACGGACGGGTAAACGTCGAACATTTCGGACGTCTGGGAGGTATCGTCCCCACACCCGACGAAATTCTCAAAGCCGTCAAAGAGAAACTCATGTAAAATCTCGACAACTATGGACATCAAAGATATTATAAAACCCGAAAACCTCGTTTACAGCAAACCTCGTCTGATGAACGATAATCCCATGCACTACTGTCCGGGTTGCAGCCACGGCGTCGTACACAAACTCGTTGCCGAGGTCATCGATGAAATGGGCATGGAAGAAAAAACCATCGGTGTCGCTCCTGTCGGCTGCGCCGTATTTGCTTATAACTACATCGACATAGACTGGCAGGAAGCCGCTCACGGTCGTGCTCCCGCCATCGCCACAGCAATCAAACGATTGAATCCCGACAAAATGGTATTCACATACCAGGGTGACGGAGACTTGGCAGCCATCGGTACGGCCGAGACCATTCATGCCTGCAACCGGGGTGAAAATATCGTCATCATATTCATCAACAACGGAATATACGGTATGACGGGAGGTCAGATGGCCCCCACAACCCTCGAAGGTATGGTAACTTCGACCTGTCCCTACGGCCGGAATGTCGATCTCTACGGTTACCCGCTGAAAATATCCGATCTCGTTGCCAAACTCGACGGGGCATGTTATGTTACCCGACAAAGCGTGCAAACGGCAGCGGCTGTAAAAAAAGCGAAAAAAGCCATACGGCAAGCATTCGAAAATTCCATGGCAAAGAAAGGTACATCGCTCGTCGAAATCGTATCGACTTGCGCATCGGGTTGGAAAATGTCTCCCGAGAAGGCCAACAAGTGGATGGAAGAGAATATGTTCGCCAAATACCCGTTGGGCGACTTAAAAAATGAATAACCGTAAAATGCAACATCGATGAAAGAAGAAATAATCATCGCCGGATTCGGCGGACAAGGTGTTCTCTCGATGGGTAAAATTTTAGCCTATTCGGGATTGATGGAAAACAAAGAGGTGAGTTGGATGCCCTCATACGGTCCCGAGCAACGGGGCGGAACGGCCAACGTTACCGTAATCCTGAGCGATGAACGCATCAGCTCTCCGGTTCTCAACGAATTCGACATCGCCATCATTCTCAATCAGCCGTCTCTCGAAAAATTCGAGAGTAAAGTAAAACCCGGAGGCATACTCATCTATGATGGTTACGGCATACACCACGCTCCTACCCGCACCGATATAGACATTTACCGTATTGACGCAATGGACGCCGCTACCGAAATGAAAAACGCAAAAGCGTTCAATATGATTGTTCTGGGCGGATTGCTGAAAATCAAGCCGATGGTATCTCTCGAAAACGTTCTGAAAGGATTGAAAAAATCTCTCCCTGAACGCCACCACAAGCTGATACCCATGAACGAACAAGCCATTCTCAAAGGAATGGAACTGATAAAAAAAGCATAACCGATTTCTCTGTATCGATATGAAGATAGGGATTATCGTCGCCATGACTTCGGAACTGGATTGTGTTCGTTCCCTGATTCGAAACGTCCGGGAAGAAAAGCGCAACCAAGCCACATTCCATGTCGGGAGCGACGGAAAGCACGAAATCATTCTCACGCAAAGCGGCATAGGTAAAGTCAATGCCGCTTTGCGAGCTCAAACACTTATCCTAAATTATACGCCCGATTGTATCATCAATACCGGTGTAGCCGGAGGAATAGACTTGTCGACCCGCATATTCGATGTCGTGATAGGTCGGGAAACAGTGTACCACGACGCATGGTTCGGCGAAGGCAACGTTATAGGACAAATACAAGGATTGCCCCCCCGCTTCCCAGCCGATAACGCCCTATTACAAAAAGTCGAAAGGGCCGTCTCGGGCGATGACCGCATATACAGCGGCTTGATATGCAGCGGAGATCAATTCATAACCGACAAGAAAGAACTCGAAACAATCAAAAAGAACTTTCCCGAAGGTCTGGCCGTAGATATGGAATCGGCGGCAATCGCCCAGACTTGCTATCTTTACGATATGCCTTTCATCAGTACCCGCATCATAAGCGATACTCCGGGGGTGGAAAACCACATGGAGCAATACAACAGTTTTTGGGAAAAAGCTCCCGAAAAATCGTTCACCGTACTGAAACAGATTCTCGCTCAACTCTAAATTTTTCGATCCGATGAAAAAAATTCCGAGTTTCACCATCGACCATCTTCATTTGTTACGGGGTATTTACGTTTCCCGTAAAGACTATATCGGCAACGATGTAGTAACCACTTTCGACATTCGCATGAAAGAACCCAACCGCGAACCGGCCATCGGTTACGGAGCGTTGCACACTATCGAACACTTGGCGGCCACCTACCTGCGCAACCATCCCGTTTACGGTAATAAAATCGTCTTTTGGGGACCTATGGGTTGCTGTACGGGAAATTATTTTCTGATGCAAGGAGATCTATCGTCCGAAGATATTATCGACCTGATGAAAGAAACATTCCGTTTCATTCGCGATTATGATAGTGCGATTCCCGGAGCAGCACCACAAGATTGCGGAAACTACCTGCTACACGACTTGCCTATGGCCCGATACGAAGCCGATAAATATCTGCGAGAAGTATTGGAAGTCATCACCGAAAAGAATCTACATTACCCGACCCAACAACCGGAACAGATATGATCGAAAAGAAAAAACCAAACGATGAAAAGATTGTCGTATACAGCAGCTACAACACCTTATCGGAAGCGTATGAAATAAAAAATATGCTGGAAAGAAGCGGCATACCCTGTTTCGTATCCAATGAAAATATGGCGACTATCTACCCGATGTTCGACTCTGAAATAGGCGGTATAAGACTTCATCTTTTCGAAAAAGACATTCAGGCGGCAAATGAAATCCTGAACGCCATCGCTTCGAATGGAGAGAATCAAAAAGACGAATAACATACGCCATAAAGGATTGTCTTATTCCTATTTTACTATCCTCTTTTCGTATCAAACCACTGTCCCGCCAACATCTCCCAACTACCGCATGAAGTCGCTGCACACCATAACACCCCGAAAAGAAACAATTGTACAATTCAGTAAATTCGCCCTTGTCGGGGTTCTTAATACGGTAATTTCTTTGGCCGTATTTTATCTGTTATACAATCTATTTTCTGTCAACTACTCGATTGCCAATCTCGTCAGCTATATCGTAGGGGTCATCAATAGTTTCTTCTGGAACAAATTATGGGTATTCCGCCGAGGTGTCGGGAACATGGTTCGCGAAAGCCTTATATTTTTACTTGTCTTTGCCGTAAGTTACTCGATACAATATATTTCCTTATGGGGTATGGTGGAGATCGCAGGTATCAACCCCAACTGGGCCCAACTACCGGCCATGGCCGTCTACACGATCGTAAATTACTTATTGAACCGTTACGTCACATTCAAAAAATAAACAGAATCATGAAACCCGCATCAAAAAACATTCTCTTCGGGCTGCTGCTCATCATCAGCATTTCAACGCTTCTGCCTATTCTCGGATTGACGCATTTCCATACCAAAGGGGAACCGCGCGAAGCCATTGTCGCCGTAAGCATGCTCGAAAACGGAAATTGGATTCTTCCGCGTAACAACGGCGGAGATATTGCCTACAAACCCCCCATGTATCATTGGCTTACGGCTTTGGGGTCGGTGATATTCAACCGGGGAGATGTAAATGAATATACTTCCCGGCTGCCGTCGGCACTCGCCGCCATCATCATCGCGTCGACGATGTTCTTGTTCTATTCACGACGCAGCGGCAATTACAATACGGCATTTTTATCGGCCATTCTGTTTTTATCGGCATTTGAGGTACATCGTGCCGCAACCGCAGCCCGGGTCGATATGGTTCTCACCGTCTTTATCGTCTTGGCCCTCTTCCAGCTTTACCGATGGTACGAGAACGGATTGAAAGGTATTCCCGCCTGGGCCATACTTTTCATGAGTGCCGCCACTCTTACCAAAGGGCCTGTGGGTATCGTACTGCCCTGCCTTGTCTCGGGCGTTTTCTTATTGTTGCGCAAAGAACGATTCTTCAAAATCTGTTATAAACTGCTCGGCGTCGCTATTGCCTCCTGCATTTTACCGGCTTTATGGTATTATATCGCATACCTGCAAGCCGGCCGGGAATTTCTCGACTTGGTAATTGAGGAAAATTTCGACCGCTTTACGGGCAATATGTCATACAGTTCTCATAACGCCCCGCCATTTTACTATCTCTATATCACACTGGCCGGATTCCTGCCGTGGACTTTACTGGTTGTCATCTCGCTTTTCGCTCTCACCTATAAAGGTATCAGACGTCCTGTCAACGGTTGGTGGAAAGAACTATGTAACAGAATATCCTCAATGGCTCCCGCACGGTTATTTTCCTTAACGTCAATCCTCGTCATTCTATTTTTCTACCTCATACCCGATAGCAAACGCTCGGTATATATACTCCCCATATACCCGTTCCTCAGCTATTTCCTTGCCGAATACATGCGTTATCTCGTACAGGAACACAGAAAAGCATGGAGGGTATTCGGAATCCTCTTATCTACCATTTCGGGCATCTTTTTCCTCCTATTCATCGGACTGAAAACAGGGTGGTTCGAACAATGGATACCTACTGCTTCCTTGTATTATCTCGACGGTTTCAAGGGATGGAATTTTTGGGACATCGTCTGTCTCATCGTCTTGATGCTGCTCATACACGACGTCTATAAAAGCCGCGATATACAATCGATCAGCAACCGGTATTCCTATTCGGTCATCACGCTTTTTTTCTGGGTGCAATTTACCCTCGATACCGCTGTACTGCCCGATATACTCAACCGCAAATCCGACTACTCGTTGGCACAACAGGTCGAGAATGTCGTACCCGATGGTCCCATATATTCTTATATAGGGTCTCCCATGATGCGTTTCTTCGTGATTAATTTTTATACGCACAACCGGGTCGTAAACTTTGAAGACACCATGCCCGAAGACGGATATTTACTTGTCGGAGAACGGGAATATACAGCTTTTGTATCCCGTCATACAGACTACAATTTCGAAGAGATATGGAAAAGCGAACGCCGGGGAAATGATATTCGCGACATCGTATGCATGTATCGTTTCAATCGTAAAAACGGGGTCGAATGAAAGTATGTATAGCCGAAAAACCGAGTGTAGCCAAAGACATTGCCGAAGTCATCGGTGCCAAAAGCCGTAAGGACGGGTATTTCGAAGGAAACGGCTATTGCGTAACATGGACATTCGGTCATCTCTGTACCCTGAAAGAACCGCATGAGTATTCCCAACAGTGGAAACAATGGTCTTTATGGAGCCTGCCCATGATTCCGCCCCGTTTCGGAATAAAACTGATTGCCGATAAAGGTATCGAAAAACAATTCGGCATCATCGAACAGCTTATCGGTAAAGCCGAGGCTGTCATCAACTGCGGCGATGCCGGCCAGGAAGGGGAACTCATACAGCGATGGGTCATGCAAAAAGCCGCTTGTTCCTGTCCTGTGTACCGGTTGTGGATTTCGTCCCTGACAGAAGAAGCGATACGCGAAGGTTTTGAAAATCTGAAACCACAGGAAGAGTTCGCCTCCCTCTATGAGGCTGGACTTTCCCGGGCCATAGGAGACTGGCTGCTGGGCATGAACGCCACCCGCCTCTACACGATGAAATACGGGCAACGCCGTCAGATACTATCTATCGGGCGGGTACAAACGCCCACGCTTGCCCTCATCGTAAACCGTCAACGGGAAATCGAGAACTTCGTGCCTCAACCCTACTGGGAATTGAAGACCGTATATAGAGATACGATATTCTCGGTTACGAGCGGACGTTTCAACAGTGTCGAAGAAGGAGAGAAAAAGCTATCGGAAATAGAGAACTATCCGTTCACGGTTACCGATGTTACCCGCAAAGAAGGGAAAGAGTTTGCTCCGCGCCTTTTCGACCTCACCTCACTGCAAGTCGAATGCAATAAAAAGTTTGCATTCTCGGCCGACGAGACATTACGCCTCATACAATCTCTTTACGAAAAAAAAGCGACGACTTATCCCCGTGTCGACACGACTTATCTGAGCGACGACATATATCCCAAATGTCCCTCCATCTTGCAAGCCGTAGCATCGGTTTCAACGTATGCAACATTTGTAAGCAGCCTTAACCTGCAAAAGCTGCCCAAATCGAAAAAGGTTTTCGACAACAGCAAGATTACCGACCACCATGCAATCATACCCACGCCGGTAAAGCCCTCCAATCTCACCGATATGGAGAAAAAAGTTTACGATCTGATCGCCCGTCGTTTCATTGCCGTATTTTTTCCCGATTGTAAAATTGCCACCACAACCGTATTGGGTGATGTCAACAACGTGGCATTCAAAGCCACCGGTAAAGAGATTTTGGTACCGGGTTGGAGAACCGTCTTCGGAAAAGAGAACGATGCGGCAGAAAAAGACGACAACGAAAACGGTGTCCTACCGCAATTCACCCAAGGAGAAAGCGGCCCCCACGTCCCTACTCTAAGCGAGAAATGGACTCAACCGCCCAAACTCTACACCGAGGCGACTTTGCTACGGACTATGGAGACGGCTGGTAAACTGGTCGAAGACGAAAGCCTGCGCGATGCGCTGAAAGAAAACGGTATAGGCCGCCCCTCCACCCGTGCAGCCATTATAGAAACACTCATCAGACGAAATTACATACGCAAAGAAAAGAAAAATCTCGTCGCAACGATTACCGGTGTCGAACTCATCGACACGATTCGGGAAGAATTACTGAAATCGGCTGAGTTGACAGGTATATGGGAAAATAAACTGCGCCGCATCGAACGAGGCGAATACAAGGCGACGGATTTCCTCTCCGAGCTGAAAACAATGGTTACCCAAATTGTAAATGATGTCCGCAACGACAGTACTTACCGTACAATCACGGTAGAGGTGAAACCGGAAGAAATGCAGAAAGGGCAAAAAACAGACAAAAAAGAGAAAAACGATAAGGAAAAGAAAAAAACGACAGTCCGTAAAAATAAAAAAGAGTCATCGACCGATGCTCCTATTTTATGCCCGTTATGCAAAAAAGGAACTATACTCAAAGGAAAAAGCGCTTACGGTTGTTCGGAATGGCGATCGGGCTGCAATTTCCGTCTGAACTTCGAGACATGTCCTGCGGACGCAAGCGAAACAGAGCTCCGAAATGCCATCGCAAATTATCATCAATCCTAAAAACGAACTTATCATGCCGGCCAATCCGAATGAAATTTTTCCGGTTGTCGATACCGACGGCCATGTCATAGGGAAAGCCTCCCGAGGAGAATGTCATAATGGCAGTAAAATATTGCACCCCGTCGTCCATCTGCAACTGTTCAATTCCCGAGGAGATCTTTACTTGCAAAAACGGGCTTTACATAAAGATATACAGCCCGGGAAATGGGATACTGCCGTGGGCGGCCATATCGACTATGGAGAAAGTGTAGAAAACGCCCTCCGCCGGGAAGCCCGGGAAGAATTGGGTATTACCGATTTCCAACCGGTACTCATTTGCAAATACATTTTCGAATCGGATATAGAAAAAGAATTGGTACACACATTTTTCACAATTTACGACGGAAATATTATCCTCGACAATGATGAAGTCGAATGCGGACGTTTTTGGTCTATCCGGGAAATCGCAGCCTCTCTAAATAAAGAGATATTTACCCCCAACTTCGAAAACGAATACCAATCGATTTTGCACCGATTGCTCGTATCGCGGTGATTCTTTTCTATCTATATAAAAAGAGTATAACCGGTAGAAAGCAATTTTCCAATATTCTGTATCTCAGAGATATCTCGATTTTCAACAACACAGATATCCGGTAATATTAAGGAAAGAGGAGTTATACCCAAATCGGTGTAACTCCTCTTTCCTTGTAAACCTATCTTGACTCTCTAGACAGAGAATTTCTTTATTCTATTCCTCTTCAAAAGAGTGATAGAAACGAAGTTCATTTTGCAGTCGACGTACTTCTTCCCGCAAATCATCGATTTGGGAAAGCAAATGCTTAACCGCCCCGATACCTTCCCTATTTATCGAAAGATCGTAATACAAATGTACATAACGTTCGATTTCGGGCAGTTGAGCTACCGGGAAACATCTCGACTCGTTTACAACCGTAATATCTATCAATCCGTCTTCTCCTAACATAAGAATGAAATCCGGTTCTATATTGCAACTTTTGCAATAATCCTTTATGAGAATGAAATCGTTCAACATAATCTACTCGTTTTAGATGTTTCAGCTCTTCCGCAGTTGCTCGAAAAGCTCTTTCTGTTTTTCCGAAAGACGGGTAGGTATCGTTACATGATAAGTAACAATAAGGTCTCCGGCTTTTCCTTCTTCCTTGTACAAGGGAAATCCCTTCCCTTTCAACCGCACCTTACTTTCGCTTTGAGTTCCCGGTTGCACCTTCATTTTCACTTGTCCGTTAAGGGTATTCACAATAACGTCTCCGCCCAAAACAGCCGTGTACAAATCGATATTCAAATCGGTATAAAGGTCATTTCCTTTCCTTTTAAATACAAGATCATCTTGTATGATGAACGTTATATAGAGATCGCCGGCCGGAGCACCATTGGCACCTTTCCCACCATGACCTTTCAACTTGATTACCTGACCATTTTCTACACCGGCCGGTACGGTAATCCGCAACGTCTCACCATTGACGGTAAAGGTTTGTTGATGCGTAACCGCCGCCTCCCGCAATGTCAACGGCAATTCGGCTTGAATATCCTGCCCCCGGTACTGTCCGCGTCCGAATCCGGCAGAAGCACCATGCTTTCCAAAAAGCTCCTCGAAAAAGTCTGAGAATCCGCTCTCATTTCCGCCGAAACCACCCGAAAAATGCGTACCGTCGGTCGAATACCAATAACCGCCATCTTCCCGAGCTGTACCACCTCGTGTGCCATAGGCTTTCTGTTGAGCCTCAAACTCATCGGCATGTTTCCAATGTTCACCGTAGGTATCGTATTTTTTCCGTTTCTCGGGATCACCCAATACTTCATTGGCTTCATTCAACTGCTGGAATTTCTCTTTTGCCGAAGAATCATTCGGGTTCAAATCGGGATGATATTTGCAAGCCAGTTTTCGATAGGCTTTTTTTATATCTTCCTGACTCGCATTTTTATCAACGCCTAATATTTTATAATAATCAATATATGGCATATCGTTAGGATTTAATCATATTCACTGTACCTCTCCCACTACATCGGGAACCGATACTGCAAAAGAGAAAACAAACTGTATGCCGCAAGAGATACCCGTAGAAAAAATTCCCGATTCTTAACGCATTTCCACCCTATCACCACGTCTTTTTAGAAAAGAAAAGTCTTACTGACAGCTTGCAGACAGGCTTACTGACAAAAACAGACATTCTGACATTCAGACGTTTTATAAAACAAAATTCGTCATTCACCGCTTCCACCGAAACCGAGCAATAAACCTTGCCGATCCCTACATCACGCTATCGGTAACAGAACAACGACACGGAACTATCGGCCATAACGGTCGGGCAGATAAAAACCGAGATGAGGCGGCTGATTATAGGCTACATTCTGCCATACTATACTCATACGATAAAGGGGATCATGCATAAGCGTAGGTATGCGGTAACCGGTAGGCAGGGTTGTCGTAAATATAACCAAATCCGATGCCGTTTCACGATCCCATAAGATAACCTCCTCCCGCCAATCACCCAAAATATCGGCGCTCAACGAAGGTGTCTTCTTAGAACCGTTACATGAAGACACCGGTTGTAAATCTCGAAAATCGACCATTTCTTCACATCTTTTTCTTTGGGGATTCCATTTGCTGATACGGGTACCATCGAGGAGTTCATCGTACAAATCTCCGTCCCAGTAAATGCGGAAATTCAAAGGAATACGCCCCCGGGCGATAGACTCAAAACCATCGGTAGAATATATTCTCGGTGAAGCTTTCGAGCAAAATTCAAAACCTCGATGGCCGGGATCGATGTCAGCGGCAATCCCTCGTCCGGTATCTTCATTATCTTCTTCACGATACAAAATTTCTCCTGTCACGGCATCACGCACATCGGCTCCGCCTATATCTTCATGTACCATGAATATCTCCAACCCCTTTCTGTCGGGTATGAGATCCGAAACATGCAAAGCATCTCCGTGTCCCAAACCGGTACGATGCAGCACGTTTCCATCGTGATCGAGTACGGCAGAGCCGTAAATAATCTCATCGCAACCGTCATGATCGACGTCGGCTACCGCGAGGCTATGTGCCCCCTCGCCGTAAAGGCCCTCTCCTTTTTTTTCCGAGCGATGCAACCAACGTAATTTCAACGCTCTTCCATCGAAATCAAAAGCCGCGACATAGACCTGCATATAATATCCGCGACACATTACCAAACTCGGTTTCTCGCCATCGAGATAAGCGACACATGCCAGATAACGTTCACTACGGTTGGCTTTTCTATCCCCCCAATCGTTCGTAATATCCCGTCCGGGAACATACGGAATCGTCGTTATCTCCGCCCCTGTTTCTCCATCGAATACGGTAAGATACTCGGGTCCGGCCATAATCGTACCAACGACTTCATCTCCTGCCGGTGTACGGTAATCAGCAAGAGGGTCATCTCCGTCGAGAAGTACATATTTTCCCGTACCGTCGACCGTACCCGGGGCTGTCTTGCAGGCCACTTCGGAACGTCCGTCTCCATCGAGATCATACACCATAAATTGCGTATAATGTGCACCGGCACGAATATTCTTTCCCAAACCGATACGCCACAACTGCCTGCCGTCGAGTTTATAACAATCAAGATACACTTCACCGGTATATCCTCGAAACGAATTATCCCGGGCATTGGTAGGATTCCATTTCACAATGATTTCGTATTCACCGTCACCATCGACATCACCCACGCTGCAATCGTTCGGTTCGTAACTGTAATGTTCCCCTTCGGGACGCTCCTCGACGCGCCCTCGGTTCACAGCCCGGAAAGGTGGAGTTACTCCATCGGCCGGACGATTGAGATGTATGCGTAAAAACGGTTGTTCCCAACTCGACACCGCCGTAGAATGTTCGACCTGCTCTCCCCGACAAAGCGTCTTTACGACATACTCCGAAGTCGCGCTTCCCCCGGTATCGAAATAGTTCGTCAAAACAATAGGTTGAGAATTTACTTTCACTCCATCGCGGTAAAGATCGAAATAAGTACTATCGTCATCGGTAGAAAAAAGCCGCCAACTCACAAATACGCCTCCTTCGGTTTTTACGGCGACAAGACCCCGATTCAATTTTTCGGGAACAAAAGCGACACTATGGAGATAAAAAATCCCTACAAATATCCCTATCAACCAAACTATTCTTTTCCCTTTTTTCATGATACGTTTCGCTATATTTTCTTTCTTAGACTGAATCTCTCGGGAAAAGTTTATTTCCTCTGTAAAAATATCTTTCTCGATGACTACCGAAAATCAAACAGCAAACATCTATACTCCAAACAGTATGAGAAAAATACTCATAGAAAAGTATCGACTGCCCCACGTGGTAGCACACTCTGTCATGCCGAAATATTAGAGGGAAATCCCGCACTATTGGTGGGGAATTATTCACTTCACTCTGGCTCTCCAAAATGAGTCCTTTATAAAGCCAATGCCCCCTGCCGAATTTTGCGGTAGGGGGCATTGGCTTTATCCTCAATAATCAATCTCCTACGGATATTTCTCCGGATAAAATACGCTGCATGGTCTCTACCAAGAACGTATGTTCCCTTTCCAATACGCGAGCGGCCAATATATCGGGCGTATCGTCGGGTAAAACAGCGACCCGGGACTGCGCTACAATCTCTCCCCGATCGTACGACTCATCGACACGGTGTATCGTTACGCCCGATTCCTTGTCGCCGGCCGCAATTACCGCCTCATGCACGTGAATGCCATACATACCTTTACCGCCATAACGAGGCAATAGTGCCGGGTGGATATTGAAAATACGGTTATGGTACCGCCTCAATACCGAAACCGGCAACATGCGCATATAGCCCAGCAATAAAATAAGCTCGGTATCGTGCGTTTCCAAAACCGACAGCATTTTTTCGGCAACGGCCTCTTCGCTGCTCTCGGTCTTGATACTGATATGATAAGCGGGTATTCCGGCACAGCGGGCCCGTTCCAATGCAAATGAAGTCGAGTTGTTACTGATGACCGCACTTATGCGGGCAACAAGACGACCTTCGGAAACCGCATCGATAACGGCTTGCAGATTGGAACCGCCATGAGAAGCGAAAACAGCTATATTTTTCATCGAAAGAGATTTTACAATTGAAATTCGACAGTCTGTTTCTCGGAGATAGACCGACGGACATCGATAAGACGTTGGTTGCGACTTCCCCGGAAACGCAAAGATAAGTCTCTTTCGGCTAAAATAAAAGGACCATCGACCAAAACATCGACATAAGCAAGTAACTCCCGTGTATCAAGACGGGTAAGCAGATTCTCGAACAGATACCCGGTATAACACCATATCGTCTTTCCACACTCTTCCTTGATACGTCTTGCCAACACGCACAACGCCCCGGCCTGCAACATCGGGTCCCCTCCCGAGAATGTTACATTCATATCTGCTTCGCGCACGATGTCATAAAGGGTATCGACAGAATATTTCTTACCGTTAGCCATATTCCACGACTGCGGGTTATGGCAGCCCTCACAAGCGTTATCACAACCGGCAAAGTAAATGGAGGTACGCAGGCCGACACCATCGACCGACGTACCTTCTACAATATCCAAGACCGAAAGCTCCGGTTCCCGGTTATTTATGCACAACCCGGTCATGAAGTTCTGCAAGTTTGGCATGGTTCCAACGATCGGTAGCCCCGACCAAATATCCGGTAATACGTTGCAGGCGGTCGATGTGTGTACTGCCGCAATTCGGACAAACTTCAAGGGCTTCTTGGGCATCTTCATAACCACAATCCATGCAACGGTTGCGATTGTGATTGACCGACCCGTAACCGATATCGTATTTGTCCATCAGATCGACAATATCCATTATGGCTTCGGGATTGTGCGTAGCATCGCCATCGATCTCGACATAGAAAATATGTCCGCCCCGCGTCAATTCATGGTAGGGCGCTTCGATTTCGGCTTTATGCTTCGGGCTGCACTTGAAGTAAACCGGCACGTGGTTGGAATTGGTATAATACTCCCGGTCGGTTATACCTTTGATTATCCCGAACTCTTTTCTGTCTTTTGCCGTAAATTTTCCAGAAAGGCCCTCGGCCGGAGTCGCCAAGACACTGAAATTGTGATGATACCGCTCAGAGAATTCATTGGCCCGATCTCTCATGTAGATAATGATACGCAAGCCCAATTCCTGAGAAGCCGCGTCTTCACCGTGATGTTTACCGGTAAGGGCAACGAGACACTCGGCCAATCCTATAAAGCCGATACCCAGTGTTCCCTGATTGATAACGCTCTCTATCGTTTCATCGGGTTTGAGATTTTCACTGCCGACCCACAACATCGTCATCAGCAAGGGAAATTGTTTGGCCAACGTCGTTTTCTGGAAATTATAACGGTCTTCCAATTGACGGGCGGTAATTTCAAGAACCTCATCGAGTTTGGCAAAAAAGGCATTGACGCGGTCGTTCTGATTTTCTATCGTCATGCACTCTATGGCAAGCCGTACCAGATTGACGGTGGTAAAAGAGAGATTACCCCGACCGATAGAGGTTTTTTCACCGAAACGATTTTCAAAAACGCGAGTACGGCATCCCATCGTGGCAACCTCGTATTTATACCGTTCGGGATCATCTTCCCGCCACAATTCATGCTGGTTAAAAGGAGCATCGAGATTGACGAAATTCGGGAAAAAACGCCGGGCAGTTACCTTACAGGCATACCGATACAAATCGTAATTACGGTCGGTGGGTAGATAACTTACTCCTCTTTTCTTTTTCCATATCTGTATGGGGAATATGGCCGTAGAACCGTTACCTACTCCCTGATAAGTACTTATCAATATCTCTCGGATTATACAACGCCCTTCGGCCGAAGTATCCGTTCCATAATTGATCGAACTGAAAACGACCTGATTCCCGCCTCGGGAATGTATGGCATTCATATTGTGAATAAACGCCTCCATCGATTGATGCACGCGGCGTACCGTACAATTGATTGCTTGCTGCTTGATACGTTCTTCACCGGCCAGTCCGTCGAGTTCTTTATAAAGATAATCATCGATAGGCGCCTCATAAAGATGAGAATAATCTGCGTCCATAAACTTTTCAATGACTTTTATCTCCTCGATATAGCTCAATCGCACATAAGGGGCAAGATAGAAATCAAATGCGGGAATAGCCTGCCCTCCGTGCATTTCGTTTTGAGCCGTCTCCATAGAGATACACCCCAAGATACTCGCGGTTTCTATACGTTTAGCAGGACGCGCCTCCCCATGTCCGGCACAAAATCCCTTTTTCAATATCTTGTCGAGCGGGTGCTGTACACAGGTCAGACTCTTGGTCGGATAGTAATCTTTATCGTGGATATGAATGTATCCATGACGTATGGCATCTCTTACCTCATCGCTCAACAAATAATCATCGACAAAAGGTTTTGTTGTCTCGCTGGCGAATTTCATCATCATGCCGGCCGGAGTATCGGCATTCATATTAGCGTTTTCCCGGGTGATGTCGTTGGACTTGGCGTTGATGATGTCGAGAAACATTTCGCGCGTCTTGGCTTTACGAGCAATGCTACGCTGATCCCGATAAGCGATGTACTTCTTCGCGACTTCCTTACGCGGACTTTTCATCAATTCCATTTCGACCCAATCCTGAATTTCCTCCACTGTCATCTGCTCACGGCCGTTGCAAGCAATACGGTCGGTTATTTTACGGATCAGTGGCTCGTCTTCCCCCTTTTCGGTATGGAGCATCGCCTTGCGGATAGCCGCCATGATTTTTTCCTCGTTGAAGCCGACAATACGGCCATCGCGTTTGATAATCGTTTGTATCATACCATATACATTAAAAATTTACAAGCAATACGCATGCAAAGGGGAAAAGACGGAGAGGCATACATGACAAAGGGATTGTCTGTTGTCCTGCTTTCGACCCGAAGCATCTTTACAACTCACAAACGGCAGGTCTTCTGACTTGTTTCATCTGTTACACCTTCCCGGTCATATACGAAATTTCCAGTGGCATTTATCGAACAGACTTTTACTGAAACTCACAGCTACGGGGATAGTCCCTGTCTTTCACAGGATTCCCTTTTAATCTCTTTTTTCAACGAAAAAAATCGAGAACCGAATGTTCGACAAATATATAAACAAGAAAATTTTCAAGCAAGCAATTCAACAAAAAGTTTTCCGATTTGGAGAACTTTTTACATTCACAAAATTCTACCACAAAGTCAAAATAAGGAATCAATTATATATAAATCAATAAATTACAATACAAAACAAGATGTTTATAAATATTAAAATAGAAAACTCATAAAAACAAATAGAGGAAATAAAAATATATAGACAGAAAAAAAATAAAGATAAAACCTTCAAAAAAAAAAACAACAATCACAGAAGTGATTATAGTCCGATTAAATATCCAACTCGTGTTTTATCGTATCGACCACATCAAAAACCAATGATTGAATCGGCGCAATCAATGACTTATGCTGTTCGGTACGAGGTACCAACACTTTCAGTCCACCCTTAACACATGTAATGTCTATCCGTTTCGACATTTCGACCGGTTCCCCGTCGAGATGCATCACCCCTTCCCGTTCCCGGGTAATCGTCAAAGCCGGAGTCTCAAAAATTTTTACGTTGGAACTGACACTGATCCATTTGGTAAATAGTTGCACCGCAACAGGCAAAACATCGATGGGACTTACCGGAAACATAATCGTTACATCGATTTTCCCGTCATGCAGACTTGCCCGTGGAGTTATATAGGCATTGTTCCCGTATTGCGAGGCGTTGCCGCAGGCTACGATAAATGCTTTTTCTTGTATGACACCGTCAGGAGTTTCAATGCGATACACCTCATTCTTGTAGGTGAGATATTCCTCAATCGCCTTTTTTATATACGTCATTTTACCCCGATGCCTGTCCTCGGCAAACTTTTTACTTACCCACGCATCGAAGCCCATGCCGCAGGTACAGAAAAATGTTTTGTCATTGGCCTTGCAGTAGTCGATGTCATCTACTATTGCATCGTTGAGAATACGCAACGCCCGTATAGGATTGAGCGGTATTCCCAAATGACGCGCCAAACCGTTTCCCGAACCTACCGGAACAATACCCAACGCCGTATCGGTATGTACCAAAGATCGGGCTATTTCGTTGCAGGTACCATCTCCTCCGACCGATATGACACAATCATATCTTTCTTTTACGGCCTCACGAGTAAGTTCGGTAGCATGACCTCCGTATTGGGTAAAAACGATTTCGGGAGCAAAAATACTTTTATCGAGAGTATTCTGCACCCAATCCGGCACATTCTCTTTGGAATGCGTCCCCGAA
>ERZ779885.251-NODE-251-length-61869-cov-4.786909_pt1 | contig 61869 bp, 92 predicted proteins | sample MGYA00511554_ERZ779885 | MGnify/ENA primary metagenome ERZ779885 (study PRJEB29588, sample SAMEA2160998) | human gut metagenome | biome: human gut; feature: human-associated habitat; material: faeces | place: Denmark | collected 2008/2010 ... | reverse complement strand
TAATAAATAAAATATTATTGGACATATTTTTATACAAAACACATATGCACGCATGAAATATAAGAGGGTAACAAAATGTAACAAATACACATCAAAAACTTTGTTTAAAATTATACATGTCCCCATGTACGGGATATGGTATAATGCATATAAAAACAAAGCAAGGAGGGCAAGAATGAATGGGAAATATTACACGAAGGCTCGAGCAGAATGCAATGCAAGGTACAATGACAAATTTGAGGAAATAAAAGTTCGAGTCCCGGACGGCAAAAAGTCCAAATACAAAGAAGCCGCAAAGGCAGAAGAAAAGAGCCTAAACCAGTTTATAATCGATTGCGTAGAAAACGAAAGTGGGGCATGCAAAATGTACACGGCGGAAATGGTAAAATTACTGGGTGAGGTTTATTACGAGCTCCTTGGCGTAATGAACAAGAAACACCATGATCCATATTGGCAAATTTCAGATCGCTATCCGATGAAGTGTCTGGTAATGATTCTTCCGCGGGCGATGTCTCTCGGAATTCCAAACGAATTGAACGAAAAAATCGGAAAGCTTATGGATATGATAAGTAGCACGGAAGAGATGAACGAGCTCATGACAAAGCAGATGCCGATGGAACTTGTGATGGCATACGAAATGGGTAAAAACGCAAGATACACGAAGCAAAAAGATAATGATAATAAAACAGATAAGGAGCGAGCGAAATGAATGGAACAGTAAGAAAAGCCTATGAAATTGCAAAAGAAACCGGTGATTTTGCAATTGATTATCTTCCGGAAGTTGAAATCGGCGAAATTGTAGAACTGAACGATGTTTGGGACGGAGCAGGCGGAGATGACGAGGCTCCGGACGATGAAGGCTCTGATTCGTATTCTTACCAAATAACAAATGATCAATGGATCAACTACGAATTTGATATTGTGGAGAAGAAAGAGAATCCATTGGACACACTTGTAAAAATAACAAAAATTGAGTTGATATAAAGGGGAAATGATATGCTGGAAGCAATTGAAGAAATAGGAGCGGAAAATTTGGAAGATATTGCGCTGAGAGCATATAAACCACGTCCAGGAATTTATATATTTGTTTCTCTGGACGGGAAAATAATAAGGGAAATCCGCAATGAAAGAAGAATCTATTTTAATACAAAATATCGAATGATGGATTATTATTCGTGGATTGTGTCTATGCAGAAACCGGTAAAAAGCAAACTAATTTTTAGCAATAATTATTTAGCTTTTTTCTGCAAGAATGCGCAAAAACTGACTGATGCGGATATAGACGAATATTTTCAAAGACTGGAAACACCAGAAGATCATATGTTCTTTGCGAATGTTATAAAAAATAATATTCGCAAAATAAAGAAGGAAGATCAGGATATTGTAAAATTTTTTCTCATGGATTCTCCGGAACTTTATAGAGAACTCGGAATGAAAGACTGGAGAGAAAAGTCTATAAGTATGCCGCCCAAATCAGGCATGACAAAAGAAAAATGGTTGAAGGGAAAAGACCGAAAGGGCTATCCAATGGGATGCTCTTATAATGCGAAGAAGCCCGGTAATTTAAACCGCATATATGTCGTAAACGAAGAAGAAGGTTTGCAGATAAAATTATTTTACGATATATTAAAGGGATTTTTTAACCGCGGGTGCAACATCGCAATTGTCGGGAAAAACATGCTTATACCATTAAAGAGCAAACAAGGAATTGATCGACGGATAACGGGTGCAATGCTTATTTGGTTTACAATGAGAAAAGGGCAGATTGTAATAGTAGATATCGACAGGATAGCGAGCTATGACCCAGTTTTGAGGTATAACAAGAATTGAAGTAGCAGAAGAACAAATGATAAGGAGAGCGGAAATGCTCTCCTTAAATTTTTTGAAATAGTGGCTAGATGAGACCGGATAGAAAATGCTGTTCTGTATTGCGTGTGCCAACTTGCTGGCACGAAATTTCTCCACAAGTGGCGAAAGGCATGTTTTCGTTCTAGAAAACGCATTTTACAGAATTACAATTTTTCGAGGAGGAATATGTATGAATTTTGAAATCAACGGAATTAACTGGACTGTAGTGTATGTCGATGCGGGGAATAGACTTCTGACGCGCTCAGACGGCTCTAGGAGCGTCGCTGTAACAGATGCCAATACAAAATGCGTATATGTATCGAATTTGCTTTATGGGGCATTTTTACGCAAAGTGCTATTGCACGAAGTGTGCCATGCAACGATGTTTTCTTATGGTATTCACATACCGATTGAACAGGAAGAATTTATTTGCGATTTTGTGGCAACGTATGGGGACGGTGTATTCGATATTGTTGATAACGTTCTTTTTGCTGCGAGAAAAGCTTCATAAAAAATATTTTTTTGAAATCAAAAGTCACGTACTAATCAAATTTGAGCTTTTCGAAAAATCCGGTTTTGAAATTTCGCCAGAAAAATGCTCAAAAAAGATGTGTACCTGAAAAGTCCCGCGAAAAAAAATTATGCCAATCATGCCGCCGCGCCTGCGTCCGGTCTTTTTGACTCAATTTAACTCAATTTTAACTCAATTTAACTCAATTTTAACTCAATTTTAACGCGTTAAAATTGGGCATAATATCCATGTAAAAAAATGGTACGCAAACAAAGCGGCTGCTCAATGCTGCATTTAGCAAAATTATAAAACGGGATCACGAAAAAAGCAACGACAAAAAGACGAGCTGCAAGCGTCTGTATAAAACCGGATCTTTTGCCGGATCTGCACAGCTCATACAGAGCAAAACGCGCAGAATTTAATACATGCGCGACGGATGCAGCGGCCCAATACAGCAAAAGTAACCTGCCGGACCGGATCCGGTGGTATATATCCGACCATATACCGGACACAATAGCTGTTAATATCGTGGATCTGCGCGCAGTATATCCCATTTAGCCATTTTACGACCTCTGTTATAAAAAAATGGGCGGACTAGCCACCCAAAAAAGAAAAAATCAGTTGTAAATTGCATTGTATGCGCTTATATATTCCGGGCGGCCTGCGCAAAATGAAAATTGATCTCTTTTTGCATCATCCGGACTTTTGCCAGCGCGCAGGGACATATAAAATATGTCGACAAGCTCACTTTTTGCAGCTGAAAATCGCTTTAACGCTTCCCACTCGTCCAGGTTATAGATCCGGATACAGAGTGTATAAAAATGGCTGTCAACGTATACGCCACGCATACGCCGGAAAGCGGAAGCGACCATCTCAAATTCTGGAATATTTTCCGCGATAATTTCCAAAAATTCCGTACCGCAGGAAACCGCGCGCACGCGGTAACTTAAATTATACTTTTTCACAGTCTTTAAAACACTGTTCTTCATTTTTTATTCCCTTTCTTTTCCCCGGTATCCGGGATTATAAAAACCGCCGCTAGGTAACGATCCGGGCTTGCATCCTCTGCGGCGGCTGCTATTTAATTTATCATCATGACATCTGTTACGATGTTATCTGTATTTGTGGCGATGTAAAAAACAACCCCACCGCGCACGCCGTTATCTATATATGCAGCGGTATCATAGCCCGGAAAATCATGGTTTTCCGTTACGATAACAAGGCTGTTTCCGCGCTCTTTGTAATCCTCAAAAGCACAAATAACGTCGTCGGCGTCAAATTCGGAGCCTGCCAGTTGTAGCAAATTTTTTAAAACCTTTCTTTTTGTCATTTTACAAATTCCTTTCCTGTTTTTCGTACCGGATAATAACAACTTTTTCACCTGTTTCTTTGATGCGGCTAAACCCGTTAAACATCGGACCTGCAAGCCCTAACAGAAGCGGTTGCCCCTGCAGTTCATCGCGGGTTTTGTAGCTAAAATGATACCCGTATATAAGGGACTCAAACTCTGCAGCTGTTTTGATCTCGTTTGGGAGATCGTACACATATTTTTGCCCAAACTCATCTTTTCCCACAATCATATTTTCCCTTTCTGGTCTGCCTCATCAGCACCGGGAGACCGTCCCGCGGTGGACTCCCATTTCTGGGAGTTTCGGCTGTTACACTGTCAGTTTTTTAACTGCTTTCCGCTTTTTTTCGTTTTCTTTCTGGCTTATGCTGGAATCATCAAAAACAACACCGATACCATCAACAAAAAGAGCAGCCGCCATTTTATAGGGATCGATTTTAGGAAAACCACAAACATATTCGATAACATTCATTCTGACATAGCCAACATTTTCCCCGATTTTTTCAAGATCTTTTTTGTAAAAATCAAATATTCTTTTTTCTTTCTGCTCTGCTGTTTCGCTTCTCATGATATTTTCCTTTCCTTTCTGTTGTTCGCCCTGTCTCATCGGTGCAGGTGGGACAGTTCCTACAGACCGCCGGGCGGCGGTTTCGACTTATTCGCAAATTCTGCAGAAAATGGAAATTGCAAGTTCTGCGGCGGCTCTCTTCCTGTCGCTCCAATATCCGCGGCGCTTGTTTTTTAAAGCTTTTTCGGCGGCTTTTAGGTTTCCGACGCCAACGCTTGCCGCTTTATTTAGTTTTTCCCATTCATCCGGGGAAACCTTCACGGCTTTAAGCGTTTCCGGGTTGATGCTATAATCATCTTTGTTTTCGGGGTGCAGGTCTTCGCATAACGGAATATATTCATGGGTTCCCATGTTTTCCCCGATGTTCCAAATAAAGAAGCCTGCCGGGATCTTTTCAACGATTTCAAAAACGTGAATATTGTTTTCACAAAGTTCGGAATCAACTACTATTTTGTTGCCTTCCATTTTTAATTTTGCCATTTTGTTTTCTCCCTTCATTTGATGGTTTTATTATAACAGATATAATGCACTTATTCAATATGTAATAGTATACAAATAATGCACTTATAAAATGAAATGCTTTGGTTAAATATATAATGCACTTATGGCATTGACGTTATAATGCACTTGTGATAAGATTACTTATAAATATTTAAACGGAGGGAAAGAAATGGAAGGATTAAAAACCACGGAGGCGCAGAGAAAAGCTGTTAGGGAGTATGAGAAAAAGAATGATCGTATTAACGTTATTTTTCCGGCGGGCACACGCGACAAAATGGAGCAGCTCGGGATTAGTAAACCAGGTACATTTATAAAGGAGGTTGTAGCTGCGGAGCTGGAGAGAATGGAAAAATACAAAAAATAAGTGCATTATATAATTGACATTATAATGCACTTATGATATATTAGTAGTGTAATAAAAACCGGCCTGAAAAAGGCAAATAAAAAATACGGAGGAAAAAACAATGAAAAAAGAAAAATTATACAAGCAATCGGAAACATTCCCGATCTATCGGAATTACGGAGTTCTTGGAGCAGAAAAAAGGAACGTGTACACATACGCAGGCAGTCACCCGCAGGGCGTTTGCTCCGATGAAATGGAGGTAAGACTCCCCGAGAACAACTGCTTCCAGCTGTACAAGACGATTTCCGGAGGCTTAGCTGTAGAGTCCGCTTGGGGCTGGAATTATGATATTGACGATGTCCTGGAAGGGGACAAGAGGCCTTGTTTCTATGCTCTTGACAAGGACGGAAAAGGACACAGGGTATACTTGGACGTGTTGTGAATCAATAATGAGCAGATGGAAGCCGTCTACCGCGAATATGGAATAGCTGGGGAATAATCCCCGGCTATTTTTTATTTATCATTAGACAAAATATTTTAACCGTGTTATAGATATAAATAACCGGTCTATAAGGATCCGGTATATAATACAAAAGATATTAAATGCATCCAGATAAAACAGTTAAATTTTAATCCTGTAAAGTCTGGATGTATTTTTTATATGGTTTATATAGATTGGAGGTGTACAGATCCATGACGGATAAAATTATATATGCAGATATACAGACTATAAACTCTGTAGAGGATATAGAGCCAATAGTCAAAGATATTATCGTACAATACTGTAATAAATACGGTTTTGATGAGTACAGTATACCTCATACAGTATGGATGGATGTATTAACAGAGATATATCTGGATCTATTTAAACCATGTAAAAAATTACTTAAAAAAGATAGCTTGATCCATAATGAGTACGATTTAGATAAAGTGGAGTATGTATATAATTATATATATAAGAGGATATGTAATAACCACAGTAAAATAGTATCTATAAGCGGATTCTGTGAGATGACCGGGATAGATCCATATACTGTGAGACTGTGGGAGAGTAACAGGCTAAGTGCACAGCGCTCTCTTTTGGGACAAAAAATAGACAGAGACGAAGAAAACAGCCTTCTGGGGGCGATGATGGACAACAAGGGAAGCCCGGTGCCGTACCTTGCACGGCTTAACAAAAAATTTGAGTACAATATGCCCGGTGTAAGGGCAATAGCGCAGGACAAACAGCTGCTATCTGCGGACGATCTGCCTATTTTAAACGCTCCAAAACAAGCGAAATTGTCTGATAACTTACTTGCGAACGGTTTACATAATGCAGATTAAATTGTGTGTAATTTGGCACAATTTAAAAGCCTGTGTTTATGCGGGTTGCAGGACACCAACTATTCACTAAACATTACTTTAACGAATAGTTGAAATGAATTGTAGAAAATGAGTGGAAAATTGAAACAATTTAGAATTGAATCAAGAGGGGATCCGACGCGCTGAGGGCTGCGGGCTCGGGACCTGATGACCAGACGGGGGAGGGGGTCGGACGGGATCCAAGCAGCCGGCCGACTAAGCCCCCAAAATATCCCCAAAAACAAAAAAGCCCTACTGGCAACACAAATACATACTACACAAACGATGAAACAATAGCAACAAAAAATTTAAAGACGGAGAAAGGCAGCTACCGGTTGTGCTGCGGCGGTCTGTAAAACCGTTCCCCTCGTGGTGAACACTGTAGGTTCAACTCCTACTTCTCCGACTCTGCTGAGAATATCGCTGACTGTCTTACAGTTGGTTTAGTGTTCCGGTGGACAAAGCAGGTGGTCGTATTATAAACACAGCGAATGGAAGTTATCGGCCTTAAATCAGGAACTTTTCGCACTGAGCCTGCAAAATATCGCCCAGATTTCCGGTTATGGCAAACCGGGTGAAACATGTCAAAGGTGTTTCTAACAGCAAATAAGATTATGAGTTCAATTCTCATCTGGGCAACTTTTGGATGCTTACAGCAATAAAATGGATATGACTGTTAATCATAAAACCAAAAGCATCCTGAAATAGCTTTTAAGTGACCACAACGGCAAAATTAAAATCGTTGATTATGCAAAATCAAAAGGCTGCGATCTTTGGACGTGGCTAATGAAAAGTGGTCATGAATCAAATTTATGGGACTCCTGCAGCAATCATAATGGTTAAGAAAATTGTCTGAAAAACAATATGCGAACGGTTCAAATCCGTAAATGTGAGTCCTGGAAAGGTAGGAAAACATGAATTTTGCAGAAGCAATGAGGGGAGACGCAAAACTTACTCGAACAGAAAATGGCGCAGTGGCATTGAGTACCACCGGAGATGCCAGATTGGATTTGTTTGGCACAATCGGATCGCTGAGAGAGGCTGATGAGAGCAGAATTACCACTCTATTTGCAGAGGCGTACGCACAGGACAAACTATTTGCTACAAAAATTGCGTTCTACGCAAGAGACATTCGGGGTGGCCTCGGGGAAAGAAAGACTTTCAGAACCATCATTCGCTATATGGCAGAGAAGCACCCAGAAGCGCTTAGACCGAACCTTGATCTGATCGGCGTGTTCGGAAGATATGATGACTTGTACGAACTTATCGGTACTCCACTGGAGGACGATATGTGGTCTGCAATGAAAAATCAGTTTGAGGAAGATTTGCAGAACCTAAATGCTGGAAATGCAATTTCCTTGCTTGCAAAGTGGATTAAGACCGCAGACGCAAGTAGCGTTGCCACAAGAAAGCTCGGCATCATTACGGCGCAGAAACTCGGCTATCCGGTCTACAATTTTAAGCGCATTGTGCGCAACATGAGAAAACGGATCGGCGTTGTTGAGAGCCTTATGTCCGCCGGAAGATGGAATGAAATCAAATACCAAGAAGTTCCGAGCCGTGCGATGATGATTTACCGCAAGGCATTTACGAAACATGATGCCGATAGGTTTGGAGAATTTATCAACAAGGCAGAAAATGGGGAGGTGAAGATCAACGCCTCAACGCTGTTCCCATACGATATTGTTGAAAAAATCCTTTATGGAAAAGAAAATAATAAAGTACTTGAAGCTCAGTGGAAAGCATTACCGGATTATGTGGAGAAAGGAACAAACGTTTTAGTCATGGCGGATGTGTCCGGGTCCATGTATGGAAGGCCATTGGCAACAGCAATTGGATTGGCGGTCTATTTTGCAGAGAGAAATGTCGGAGCATATCACAACCTGTTTATGACGTTTTCTGGTGATCCAAAAACGGTATTACTAAGAGGAGAAACGCTCGGGCAAAAGATACGAAACGTAAACGGAGCAAACTGGGGGAATAACACGGACCTGCGGGCTGCGTTTGAAAAAGTCCTAGAAATTGCCGAAAGGCATAACACACCGCAGGAGGATATGCCAAAAGCTATTGTTGTTATCTCTGACATGGAAATTGATTCCTGTGGAAATAGAGATTGGATTTTCTACGATGAAATGGCGAATGATTTCCATAAATCAGGATACGTGATTCCGAATGTTATTTTCTGGAATGTTGATAGCAGACACGACGTATTCCATGCAGATCATAGTCGCAAAGGAGTGCAGCTTGCCAGTGGGCAGTCTGCAACAGTATTCAAACAGATTCTGCAGAATCTTGGATATAACCCAGTTGAAGCTATGGAAAGCACGATAAACTCTGAAAGATATGACTGCATAAGAGTGGAGGAAGTGAAATAAATGTTTACAGATATCGCGGTTATGTATATTTTGTGGAGAATAGGGGCTCCGTCTTATTTAGGCCTTATGGTTATCATTTCCGTGTTCCTGAAAGTGATGATATTCTTCACTGGAACGCTTGCAAAAAAGACGGAGGAATGTGATGAAATGGAGGATGGAAGCAATGACATTTAACGAGTACCAGAAAGAAGCAATGAGAACAGCGAGTGGCGTTTGTGCAGCTACTTCGGAAAATCTCATACTTAACGGAGTTATGGGACTAAACGGTGAGGCCGGCGAAGCAATAGACATGGTGAAAAAGGCTACGTTCCAGGGTCATGACCTCGATTACCGCCATCTTGCAAAGGAACTTGGCGATATTTTATGGTATATTGCAGTTACTGCACAGGGAATCGGATACGATCTTGAAACAATAATGCAGATGAACGTCGAAAAGTTGCGCTACCGTTATCCTGATGGATTTGAAGCAGAGAAATCATTGCATCGAAAAGATGGTGATATCTAATGGAGATCTGCGGAAAGAAAATAAACGATGAATGCCAGTACTGCGGCAAGGTGCTTGAGTGCGAATTATTTAAAGACGGTCACGGCATCCGAAGAGAACGAATGAGAGTGTCAGAAATGGTGTGCTGCCAGCTGATACATCAGGAGGAAAGAGAACGTGGAAAAACCAATTGACAATGTAAACCACCCAAAACATTATACAAACCGAAAACATGAATGCATCGACGAAATGATTGCGATGTTTGGAAGAGAAGCTGTAATTGCCTTCTGCAAATGTAACGCATGGAAATACCGATACCGTGCTGGAAGTAAGGGGAACTACGAAGAAGATATGAAAAAATCCGATTGGTACATCAACAAGGCGATGCAGCTATTAGATGAAGAATGAAAGAAAAAGTCTTTACACCGGCTCAATACCGGCATTCTTCTTCGGGATTAAATCCCGATACGTTTTCATTCCCATTGTATGTCTACTCCACCTGCTAGCAAGAGCTGATAAAAGGGCGAGTCAAATCGCCCGGCAGGTATTGTTCGAGCATCTTCCCACTATGCTTGAGCGGCGGTATGTGTTGGACTGAGAATCACATTTTTTACACGGTTCGATTCCGTGATACCGCAGAGGTTCGGCAGCTCCGAACTAGTGTGTTGATGGCGGATATCTACACGAAATAAAAAAATGCGGTCAAGAATTACTCCCCGATTGTTTTCTCCTCCGTTTACTTAGCCACGTAACCTTGACCGAAACGCACAAAGGCACTTAGCTCAGCTGGAAGAGCATCCGTCTTATACGCGGCTTGTCCTGGGTTCGAGCCCCAGAGTGCCCATTAAAAATGAATTCGAAACCGACAGTGTGTAGACGCTGCCGCTAACCTAGAAAAATTATAGGCAGGAGTTTAAAACACTTCTGCTTTTGAAAGTAGAGGTGTTTTTTTGTCTGAAAAATTGCAAAAAGCGCTAGAAAGCTACGAAAACTACATCAGGAATTATGGGATAACCCTTGAAGTAATAAACGCTTATTCCGAGGCGGCAAATATCGCAATCAATTCCGAAAAGAATGTTCCACTTGGGTTAAAAATTACAAGGCGCGCAAAGGAAATTGCAGAAAAATACATACTCGAAAAGACGAATGGGACTGTATGGGAGCTGGAAAAGTATTCCTTTGAGAGCGGAAAACAGTTCGACGTGTTGGAACTGTATTACGGAATATTACTCCTAGAAGCGCAAAATAAGGTCGTAGACAGTTTTTTCCGTTATATAGAGAAAAATAGACTACCTAAAGACAGGTTTTATATGCCACGCAGGAAGCAACTTATAAAAATAGGGTTAGTGGACGCATTGCAGGGAATGATTGATGACAAGTATGATATGCTTTGCATCAGCCTAATACCCGGCGCTGGGAAAACTACGATTGAAAAATTTTTTGCGGCAGGCGTAATCGGATGGTTTCCAAAAGACTTTAATCTTTTTTATTCCCATAGTGGAGACATCACGAGAATGTTTTATGACGGCATGCTGGACATTGTAACCAATTCCGAAGAATACACATGGGGAGAAATTTTCCCGTCGCTACGTGTTACAAGGACAGATGCGAAAATGGAACAGTTTAATGTCGGAAAGTATAAATCTTTTCCGTCGATGCAGTGCACTTCTGTCGGAAGCAAGAATGCCGGTAAAGTAAGAGCATCAAAGTTTCTGCTTGTTGATGACATGATCGGTGGAATTGAAGAAGCGATGAATCCTGTAATACTAGACAAGCTTTGGAGTAAATACTCCGTAGATGCAAGGCAAAGAAAAATACAGGATACAGATGGACGTAATTGCAAGGAAATACATATCGCTACTAGGTGGAGCGTGCATGACGTTATAGGACGGTTGCAAAACATGTACGCAGGGAATGACCGTGTAAAGGTAATTGCAGTTCCTGATGTCGATCCGGTAACAGGAGAGAGCAATTTCGATTATGAATTTTCCGGTTTTACAAAAGAGTTTTTCGAAGATCAGCATCTCTTAATGGACGATGTATCTTACAGATGCTTGTATAAACAGGAACCGATTGAGCGAGAAGGTCTTGTATTCCCTGATGATAAAGTCAGGAGGTATTTGAACTTACCGCATGGAGAGCCAGAAATTATAACAGCACAGTGCGACACAAAGGGAAAGGGCACAGACTTTTTTGTAATGCCGGTATTGCAAAAATACGGAGAAGATTATTATTGTGTTGATTGCGTCTGCGACAATACAGCGGATTATGAAATGCAGTATGAAAATGCCGCAAATCTGCTTTTTAATAACAAGGTTCAGGAATGCGAATTTGAAAGAAATGCAGGCGGCGACAGAGTCGCTATGGAGGTAAATAAACGTGTTGAAAAGATGGGGTGGATTTGCAACATAACAGACACGCCGACAGAAACGAATAAGGAAGCCAGGATATTCCAGTGCTCAAACTGGATTTTACAACACATAGTGTTTAAAGACAAAAGCAAGTACTCACCAAAAGAACCATACGGGATAATGATGTCGTTACTGGAGAGGTATTCCGCGTCCGGAAAAAAGCAATTGGATGATGTACCAGATGTATTTTCGAACTTCGCATTAAGGGTAACAAAAGGAGACAGAGTTGCAAAAGTAGAGGCTGTAAGAAATCCATTCAGGAGGTATTGATATATGCAGGCGAAAGAATATCTCGGTCAAGTAAGCAGAATTAACAGAATGATAAACAATAAGATTTCTGAGATTGCGCAGCTGAAAGAAATTGCAATAAATATTTCTGCGATTGATACAAAGGAAAGGGTGCAAACATCCTCTGATTTTGACAAAATAGGGAAAATGTTTGTCAGAATTGACGAGGAAGAAGACAAATTAAATCGCTTAATATTTGAATACATTGAGCTCAAAAATAAAATTATATCGCAGATCGAAGGGATTAGAGAAGAAACCTTCTATTGCGTCTTGTTTTCCCGGTATATCGAAAACAAGACATTTGAAAAGATTGCAATTGATATGCAATACTCGTTCAGGCAGATAACGAGGATACACGGGAAGGCATTATTAGCATTTGATAAAATGTACGGGGAAGAATATAAAAACATGTCCTAGAATGTCCTAATGCAAAAGTGGTATTATGTAAAATGAAAAGAAACAGTTAAGAGAAGCGTTGCGGATGCAGCGCTTTTTTTATTTCGGAGATTAAGATTATGCATTCACAGTTTGTTTATTGCCCGAAATGAAAAAGAAGAGTTGCACGATACGACGGAAAATCAAAGATAAATATAATTGTGGAGTGCAGGAAATGCAGACGACTTGTCCTATTTCACGTAGACACCGGAATTACAGAGAATAAGCGTGTCCCGAAAAGAAATACAAGTTCAGGCACAACGATTTGGTAGGTGGTTAAGCATGAACAGAATCAGTTTTAACGATTTAGTAAGCGGGGATTTTGGAAGAAAAATAGCATACACGGATGCCACAGAAATAAATTCACGAAATGTCGTTAGCATAATCGGAAATTGCATAGGATGTTTTTACAAAAACAAACCAGCCATAAAATATCTCTGGAAATACTACAAAGGAGATCAACCGGTCCTTTATAGAACCAAAATTTCCAACGAGGATATTATAAATAAAGTCGTAGAGAATCACGCATATGAAATTGTGCAGTTTAAGGTTGGGCAGACATACGGAGAGCCGATACAGTTTATAAGCAGAAAAGATGACAAACAAATTAACAAAGCAGTAGATGAACTGAACGATTTTATGGCAGATGCAAACAAACAAGAAAAAGACATAAAAGCGGGTGAGTGGCAGTCTGCAACCGGAACGTCATTCAAAGCAATTCAACCGAAAAACGGAGACGTACCATTCCGAATCGTAGCTCCTACGCCCTTGAACACTTTTGTAATTTACAGCAAAAGCACAGAAGAGCCGATGCTTGCTGTTCAGGAATTAAAGGACGAAAACGGGAAATACTACAAGATGGCATTTTCCGATACGATGTCCTTCAAAATAGTTGACAGCGCGGTTGTGGAGTCAAAACTTCACACATACGGGGGAATACCAATTGTCGAATACCCAAACAACCACGAGAGAATATCAGACATAGAACTTGTCGTACTTATTCTTGACGCAGTAAATACGATGCAGTCAAATCGAATGGATGGTGTCGAACAGTTTATACAATCGTTTGTAAAATTTGTAAACTGTGAAATTGACACGGAACAGTTCGAAAAAATGAAAATGGAACACGCATTTGTGGTGAAGTCCATAAATAAGGATTTTAAGTCGGACGTAGACCTGATTACTCAAGAGCTTAATCAGACGCAATGCCAGGTTGCGAAAGACGACTTGTGGGATAACGCACTTTCTATTCTGGCAATACCGACAAAGCAGAGCAATACAGGAGGAGATACACAGGGAGCTGTCCAGCTGCGTAATGGTTGGGATTTTTCGAAAACAAGAGCAAAGCTAAAAGACCCAATTGTGAAAACAGCAGAAAAGAGGCTGGCTGTAGTTGCATTAAACGTACTCAGGATGGCAGGAATTGACCTGAAACTTTCCATTAGGGATTTTGATGTGCAAATTAACCACAGCCCGCAGGACAACATGTATACGAAGTCGCAGACACTCTACCAGCTGTTACAGTCTGGCATTCATCCACTTGTCGCGATTAAAACAGTCGGACTTTGGGGGGATTCCGAAAAAACATTCCTTTTATCGAAACCGTATATTGATAATTTGTGGAAGACGATTTACGACGTAGCGGAAAAAGTCGATACAAAAAGCGTAAATAACGATCCTAGAAAGGAGCCAGAGAATGAAGTATGAAAACAATGTCGTTCAGGACGGCGTTACGTATATGGCTGGTGAAGACGTCCCCGACATGGGAAGCATCATATGCACAAAATTTTCCGGCAATATCAGAAGCTATAAAGGACTGCAAAAGGATCTTGCAAAGCTTCCTACATATGTTGCAACAGGTAGCTCCTGCTTAATGATTGACACAGGAAGGTTTTATGAGTTCGAAAAAACAACAAAAACTTGGTATGAACTATAGGAGTGATGCTGGAGAATGGAAGCAAACGAAGTATATGCAATACTAAAAAATCTAATAAAGAAGAATTCTGGAGCAACAGACGAACAGATTAAGCAGGCCGTGGAAGAATATCTTATCAAAAATCCAGTGTCCGTAGAAACCGATAAGACCCTGTCAAAAAATGGAGTTCCGGCGGATTCAAAAGCCACAGGGGATGCGATAAAGAAAGCAGAAGAAAGGGTAAACAGTACCATTGACGAAAGAATCCTGGACGCATTTTTCGGATCGATGAGAAACGGAAAAGTTTACCAAACAGAGCTGTACTTAACAGAGACAAATCCGACGTCGGACGGTGTAAAAACGCTTGCCAACAAAGACAAGGTGTGTGAACCTTCAACTGATAATTTAGAAGGTCGAGACGATTATGAGGGTATCGGTATTTTTAACTGGTACAACTGCAATTACGTCACGGATGACTACGGGCGCAAGATTCCTACAGCAATTGAGGGATGGGGAAACGGATACAAAAACGACGGCACTGTTGACGTAGGAGTTATCGCAATGACTCCGTACTGGTCGGTTATTGAGAAAGATGGGAAGCATATCTGGACGTTATCGGACACGCCAAACGATGACTATGGGCTGATCCCATGGGAAACGGCGAGAAAAGAAGATGGAACTTACGCGCCCTATGTAATCCATAGCAAATACGTAAGCGGTATTGGAGCGGATGGTCTACTGAGATCATTCAAAAACTCAAAACCAGCGAGAAGCCAGTGCTACAACAACATGATAGACAACTACCAAAAAAAAGGCAAAGGTTGCTGGGGAGCTGGAAAAGAAAGAGACATGTACGTTATTTTGTACGACGTAATCAAGTACGCTACAAAAAACGAACAGAAAACCTTCAAGGGAACAACGAACTACAATTTCCAGATTCCTGCGTCGATAGAAAGAAGCACAAAAGAAACTTACTTCCCGGTTGCAAACAATCAGGCGGCGCAAATCATTGTTGGTGGTTACGTCTCCGTTGGATACGGAGCTAAAAACACAGATAACACGGTAACTAACGACAGGGGATACGCGACGATCCACAAGTATGCTGACGATGTTAAAGTACTGAGGATCGAAGATCTGGACGAAAACAACAAAGCTGTGTATCTGGACGTGGAGGATGGATTTACCACAATCCCCATTACATTGAGTGACGAAGTAAATGCTCAGATAATTTTAACGTCGATGCACTGGTGGAGCGGCACGACAGACAAAGTAATCGGGAAGCACGATGGATCAATGACATCCAACACGGATGGCAAGCATCCGTTTAGGGTAATGGGTCTGGAATGCTCGGTTGGCGGTTATGTAGTATACGCAGACTCGGTTATGATATTTAAAGAGGACTACAGCAAAGATGTATATATTGCGCCGAGAGGGGCTAAACATGTAAAAGACGAAGCGACGATCAAGAGCACCTACAAACTAATCGGTAATATCCCCGGAAACGAGGGAAATGATTTTTGGATTGGTGACATCGGCATTGATGTGGAAACGTGCTCATGGTTTGCAAAGACCGTCGGAGCAAGCGATTCGCAAGGCTGGGGAGACAGATGCTACTCTGGTGGCAAAAACACATCTGGGATCAGAGAAGATCTTGGGCGCGGTGGTCTCGGGGTTAGGTCGAATGCTGGCTCTGTGTATGTGAATTGCAGGAACAGGCTCGACAGGGCGAACTGGAACTACCTCGGCTGAAATTGTTAATTTACAAACAAAAAATATTTGCGTCGTATTTCGCACTCGTAAAGAGTGTAGCCAAAAGGCTCTTGGGCAGATGCCCGAAATACTTTTTATAGACCTACTAAAACTTTCACAAAGGAAGGAGTAAGGATAGGCAGGGAACGCCTGCTTGTCGGGGGTAGTAGTAAAAACCGAAATCCCTTATAAAGACAATCGAAAAATGAAAACGTATTGTAAAAAGGTCGATATCACCGATAGAAAGCTGATACAAAGAGCGGTGTATAAATGTCTCAAGAAGAAATACAAAAGAAACGATGTGCACAGGATGTTTGCAGAGTACACTGGACTTCCGGTAGATTTTATACGGAGAGTGCTGAACGAATTTGGTATAAAGGGACTGGAACCCCTAGTAGAAATGGTAATCGACGGTGTACGTGAAGAAATTATCCAAAATAACATAAAATTTAAACCGATATGGTACAAGAATAAAATTGACGCGTCCAGTCAAAAGGTGCGGAGAATCGGAATTCAAAACATCAAACAGCAGATATATGACTATATCGCCGTAGAAGCTATGGGAGACATCCTGAAAAGAATTGGAGAATACCAATGCGCGGCGTTGAAAGGAAGAGGTCAATCATACTGGATTAAAGCGATAAAACGCTGGATGCGAAACAAGAATATCAGATACGCAGGACAATGCGACATAAAAAAGTGCTATCCGTCAATAGACAGGAATAAGCTGTTGGAGTTTTTGGAGAAACGCATTAAAAACAAGCCACTACTTGGTTTGATAAGGCGCTTGGTAATGACGTTTGACACAGGCCTGAGCATCGGATCGTATTTGAGCCAATATCTTTGCAACCTATTTTTATCTCAGGTATATCACGCAGTAGCCGAAAGAATGTACCGTGTAAGAAAGAAAAGAAATGGAACGAAGAAGCGGATTAACCTTGTAAAGCACCAGCTGTTCTTCATGGACGATATGCTGATTCTTGGCACGAACGCAAGTGATATCCATAAAGCGATGGATATGATAATACAAAAGGCTAAAGAAATGGGTCTGGAAATCAAAGACAGCTGGTCGGTTTTTACAACAGTTAGCAAGAACAAAGATGACGGACACTTTATCGACATCATGGGAGTGCGCATATACAGGCAACACACAACAATCAGACGGCGCGTATTTTTGCGTGTGCGCAGGGCGTACAAAAAGGCGCTTGCGCTTATGAAACAAAATAAGAATGTGCCGCTGTGGCTTGCAAGAAAATGCATGTCGTACAAAGGAATCCTAGACAACACAGAAAGCCATAACATCAAAAAGAAATATAATACAAATAAAACAATACGCATTTGCAAAGGAGTGATATCGCGTGAAAGCAAGGTTCGACTCAGAGCAGCCTAGCGTTAGGTGTGTTTCTGATTCCGGCAAAATATATATATTTATTGCCGTAAACGGAAAGTGGACGGAAACCGTTTATGATGAAACGCAAGATCCACAGACGGTGTGGGAATGCGACTACAGAGAAATCGTAACAAGAGAAGGCAGAATAGACCTAGAGAAAGTAAAAGAGAATCCAGGTAAATATCTGGATTGGGTGGATCAGGAAGAAAGGAGCGCAGAAGAGAAAATTGCAGAGTTACAAGACCAAAACAAGATGCTAACACAGTGTTTAATGGAAATGTCGGAGATTGTATATGCTTAAATGCTTAGAAAGGATGGTAATTATGATGGCTATGTTATGGGCGCAGGAAATTATGTCTCAGGAGACAATTGAAGAAGCAAAGAAAATGTATCAGAGATGTCCCAGACTGTTAAAGGAAAAGGTTAAGGCTATTCTGATAAACAGCGGGTTTGAAGAGATTACAGAATAAAGAAAATGGCGGGAATACGATTAAAAAATGACGAATTAAACGTCATTTCATATGATAAGTATTTCGGAGAAATGGACATTTCGGAAGAAGAAAAGGAAAAGCGCAAACAGCTTGCAAAAGAGCTGGAAGATGCTTTTTTTATTATGTTTTATCTTCTTACAGATTCAGATATCGAAAGCGTATACAAATATATTCAGGAAAAGTATTGCGAAATCTGCAGAAAATACATTTCTTCGAAAGAAACGCCAACGTACATTGTTACGTATTCCGCTTATATTACAAAGCAGATCATTGATTCTGTAAAAGAAAATTTTGTTTATAACGCGGATACATGCAGATTGAAATCCATGAATATTGCAGCGAATGAAGCAAACGTAATTGGAAATTACATAAACCAGAAGGATGCAGTACGTCATGGGTTTAAGTACAAAGTTTGGAAGACCAAAGAGGACAAAAAAGTCCGACATACACACGTAAAAGTGGACGGAAAAAAGATTGGAATATTCGATTCTTTTAAGGTCGGAAATTCTGAAATGATGTTTCCGAAAGATTATTCACTTGGGGCGCACCCAGAGGAGATAGTAAACTGCCGGTGCGTAGTTAAATATGAAAAAAGTTAAAGCTGCCAATATGGCGGCTTTTCTTTTTATAAGCAGCTATGCGGTAAATAGCAAATAAAAACTTTGCAGGAACGACCTGCGGAAACAAAAATGTGAGTTATTGGAGGTTATTTTTTATGACAAGAGAACAGGTAATTAAGCTTTTCCCAGATGCGACAGACGATCAGATTACAGCACTTTTAAACCAGAACAATTCCGAGGTAGCAAGAGAAAAAGAAAAAGCTTCTGGCTATAAAGAAAAAGCGAGCAAGGCAGATGAGCTGCAAAAAAAAATCGACGAGCTTGAATCTGGAAATCTTTCCGAGATTGAAAAAGCAAACAAAGCCTTGGAAGAAGCGAATAAGCAGATTGCTGTTTTGCAGAAAAACAATGCAATCAGAGATCAGAGAGAATCTGCTATGACGAATTTTAAAATTACGGCAGAGCGGGCAAAGAAGGTCGTGAAAGACGACGGAAGTCTTGATTATTCTGAACTCGGGAAAATTATCTCCGAAAAAGAAACTGCGTCTGCGCAAGCAAAGGAACAGGAAATCGCAAAAAGCGCAGCTGTTCCGAATGGTGGGCCAGCAGGCGGAAATAAAGAAAAACCAGCCGATGTTGAGAATGCAGAACTGATCTCCTTCGGAAATCAGGCGGCATCAGCAGAAGCACAGAATCATTATGTGATTTAAGGAGGTTAAAATGGGCAAACCAATCGAAAGGGATTTCACCCAGAAAAAAGGTATTTTAAAATTTTTCCCGTATGAAGGAGCGGCATGCATCGTTCCGCAGACGATGGTATCAAGTCCGGATGGGAATGGTAATAAGATCGTAAAGGCCGGTACACCATTCCCTAGCAACGACAACAAATGCGTTGGATATCTGCTGGAGGACGTGGATGTAACGATGGGAGATGCTCCCGGAACTTATGTTTATCAGGGATCTATCGACAAAAAAAAACTGACTGAAAATGGAGTAACTGTTGAGGCAACAGCAAAGGCTGCAACCCCGAGAGTTACTTTTTTTGACTAAAAAACAGGAGGAAATTAAGGATGGCATTACCTTTATCCGAAGCATTTACAGCCAGAAGCCTTGGCGTAATGTGGAATAACTACGAAAAAACACTTGGCTCCGCACCGTATCTCGGGAGGCAAAAATTCGGCACAAGAAAACAGGATTCTCTGGAGCTGAGATTCATTAAGGGGAAAAGTGGACTTCCTGTTTCCCTGAAAGCATCTAACTTTGATGCACAGGCAGAGTTGAGAGATGTTGGAGGGTTCTCCGATATCCAGAACGAAATGCCTTTTTACCGTGAGTCATATATGGTAACAGAAAAAGAAGAACAGGAATACGACAATTACAGAAGCGCAGAAAACACCAGCCTTGCAAATCAGGTCCTTCGCGAGATCAGCAAGAAGCCAATGATGTTGATTGAAGGCGCCATGGTTGTTCCGGAGCGACAGATTTGGAACCTGTTAGCACCGGAGGACGGCGTACCAAAAATTCCCGTAACAATCGGAAGCAAGAGCTATACAGTCGAGTATACAAGCGACGGAGGAGTGGCGCACAAAGCAGACCATTTCGTGGATATTTCCGGTAGTGATACGGATAAATGGTCTGAGGCGGCAACGGCAACACCTCTGGATGACTTGATCGAAGAAAGAAGAGCATTTGCAAAGGAAACTGGCTATTCGCTTACAAGGTTTACCATGAATACAGAGACGTGGGAAATGGTTCTGAAAGCGGAAGACACAAAGAAACAGGTTCTTGGCATTACTGCTTATAACGGTGGAATCAGGCTGCAGCAGGCGCAGGTAACGGAATATCTGCGTGGATACGGAATTGAAATCGAGGTTTACGACAAGCTTTATGTAGACCCTGCAGATGGTAAGACAAAGTATTTTGTACCAACCGGTATTATTTCCGCACAATCTGGCGGTGTTTACCTGGGAGATTATGTATTCGGGAAGACTCCGGAAGAAAGAAGCGGAAGTATTACAGACGGCAATCTGTCTATCGTAGAAACTGGTATTTCTGTGTACACGTATGCGACAAACCATCCGATCAATACGCATTGCATAGTGTCAATGATCGGTCTCCCTACCTTTGAAGGAATGGATAGCGTTGTGGTTATGAAAGTCGCTTAGGAGGCTTAAATGATTGCTGAATACACAGTAAAGCGAAACGGAAAATGGTACAAAGCAGGTGAATTTATTCCAGAAGCGGAAGTGGCTGCCTCTGGAATAAATCCAGAAAAATTCCGGAAAACAAAAACAGAAATAAACATGATGAAAGTCGACGATCTTAGAGCGCTCGCGAAGCAGTATGGAATTGAAAACGCAGATTCCATGACGGGAAGCGCGATAAAGGAACATTTTGTGAAGATTTTCGATTTGTAGGAGGGTTTTATGGCTTACTCAATATTGGAACAGGTAAAAATACGATTAAAGCAATTCCATATTGAAAGCGCAGAAAATTCTGACACAGTCGTGTTTGACAGCAAGGAGGACAACCCACTTCTTGAGCAGCTTATCGATCAGGTAAAACAGGAAATTGTTTCAAGGAAAATGTATCCAGATAGCTATACAGAAGAAAAAATAGAAATGGATATGAAAAAGTACGAAGGAAATATTGTGAATCTGGTTGTTTACGACCGTTCTCAGGCAGGAGAGTCATACATGGCGTCTTATTCGGAAAATGGCGTAAGTAGGAGCTGGAAAGACAGAGAGGAGTTGTTTGCTGGTATTTATCCGTTTGTAAAAATCTTGTAATACATAGAAGATTGTGCGTTGCCTTATGGCAGCAGGCCGCACACATTGAGAGGTGGAGGGTAGTGTGCGAAATAAACATTATAAGGCGGTAAAAATGACGATAGCAAACATCATAAGCCTTGTTGCGCTTTCTTTCTCGATTGTATTTAGCGTTTGTTCTATGTTTTTTTCTATTCGCGGGAACAAACGAACAGACACAAAAGATATCGAAAGCAGAGCAAGGGAGAATGCAGAGTTAAATTGCAAACTCGATATCATAAGCAAGAACACGGCAGATATTAAATATGATATCTCAGCCGTAAAAAAAGACGTGCAGGCACACGGTGAAAAAATCGTAGAGCTTGACGCGTCTGTAAAATCTGCGCATCACCGCATAGATGGTATCGAAACACGATTAAATAACAAGGAGGCAACACCATGAGCGAATACGGTATGAAGTGGATGAAGGCGGCTGCAGTGAGAGCTGTTAAAACATGTGCACAGACAGCAGTTGCCACAATCGGAACGGCGGCGGTCATTGGAGACGTAAACTGGGTTATGGTAGCGTCTGCGTCAGTTCTCGCAGGATGCTTATCTATTTTGACAAGTATCGCCGGACTTCCGGAGATTAAAGAAGATGCTTGATATAAATAAGCAAAAAATGTTGTATTCGCTTCCGAATGGAAGAGGACCCGTGTACGAATTGGACGAAAACGGGGACGTTAAATACATTGTCATTGATGGCGAATCCGTACCGGTTATTACAGGTGAAACAGAAACCGCATATGAAGAGCCAGTCAAATTTTTTGCGAATATAAGTAACAAGCTAAGCGAAGCGTTGATGAAAGAATTCGGGATAGACCAATCCACAAATTACGTGCAGATTGCGTCTGATAAAGGGATACTGCCGCTAACGGTTGGCAGCCTTGTTTGGAAAAAATCTTCTGTGGCGCATAAAAATCTTAGACCAGACCCAAAGTCCGCTGACTATAAAGTTATTGGAGTTGCAGACGAAGGATTGACGGTCGACTTGTTTTTGCTCCAAAAAAACGTTAAGTAGGTTTGACATGGCAAGACATAACATCACAATAGGGCTGTCCCCTAAATCGATTGATATTGCAATAAAAGAGCTCCGAAAATACAAGGAATATTTGCGAAAAAAAACAGATGAACTTGTAAAAGCATTGGCAGAGTCTGGAATACCAGTCATTGACGAAAACATGGGCGCGGCAAACTATACATATAACGAAAATGGGGTCAGAAGCGGTTCTGATACATCCCATTACAGTTATGTGAAAATGGAATCGTTCGGGAATGTATCCCGTGCAAAACTTATCGTAGAAGGCAAAGAACTTCTGTTTATCGAATTTGGGGCTGGTGTTTATTACAATGGGCCGGCAGGAACAAGCCCACACCCTAAAGGGCAGGAGTTCGGCTTTCTGATAGGCTCTTATGGCGCAGGACATGGACAGCGAAAAGTCTGGGGATATTACGATGATGATGGCCAATTGGTATTAACGCATGGCGTGGAAGCAACTATGCCTGTTTTAAAAGCGAGTCAGGAAATTATCGAAAACTATGTTTCGGTCGCAAGGAAGGTGTTTGGAAATGGATAATAACAACATGTGGGCAATGGATTTTGAAACCACAATATTTACCATGTTTTCATTTTTTTTGAGAAAGCACTTTTCTGAGAAATACCCAGACATGAACATTACACAGGACGAGGAACAAGACGGAAATCCGATTTTTCCGACAATTTTGCTTCGCCAGATGTCAATGTCGGAAACCGGAAAAGACATCGAAGGGACTTCAATCAATGCAATTCGCACAACAATGCAGGTAAATATTACGTACAAAGGGAAAAAGCAGAATTTGAAAGAACTTACTTCTTATTCTGTTTTATTTTTCAAAAAATATGGATTTGAAATATCGAACGTTTTTTACAGTGTTTCAAACGATATAAGAGCTTCCACTTTTCGAGCAAAAAGAATTGTTGGAGCAAGTGACATTTTGAATTAAGAGCTGAAAAGCTCTTATTTTTTTGACAAAAAGGAGGTAACTTATGGAAGCTGGAATTTCCACGATTGGGATTACATTCGGTTACGGGACAGAGACGACAGCTGGTGAAAAGCCAACAACATTTACTCAGTTGCATCGGATTAATGCAATAGGCGGCATTACAATCGAAAACGAGCAGATTGATGCATCTGCCGTAGAAGACCTTGTATCGAGATACGTCAGAGGACGTGGCGATACAGGCGGTTCCTTCCCTGTGACTGTCAACTTTACATCAGAAACAAAAGAAGAATGGAGCAGCGTTATCACTGCTTACAATGCACTTGACGGTGGAAAACGCATGTGGTTCGAGACCATTATCCCGGGATTTGACGATGCGTTTTTTGTAGTTGCAGAACCTCCGACAGCTATTCCTGCACCAGAGATTGCTCAGAACGAGCTGCTTACCGTGGAAATGGGATTGACAATTGAAGAGTATAAAGGAATGGAAACAAAAGTTGCATTCGCATAAGCACTTGACGGGGCGTTTGCCCCGTCTTTTTTGAAAGGTAATAAAAAATGAAAACATTTAAAATTAACAACAAAATTTATTCACCAGTTCCGTTTGATTTCAATTTTATTTGCGATCTGGAAGACATGGGAGTCTCTCTTGAGAGAGCAGGTGAAAAACCTATGTCTATGCTGAGGGCATATTTCGCAAAGTGCACCGGAAGGGGGACGGAGTTCGCCGGAAAAGAAATGGAAGCCCATATGATTAACGGTGGAAGCCTCAAGGATATCATGGACGTTATGGCGGAGGAAATGAAAAAATCAGATTTTTTTCGCAGCCTCAGCCAGAGCCAGGAAACGAACGATCAGGCGAGCTAAATCAAAAATCTCAAAACGGGAAAAAGTACAATTCACAAAGAGAACGTTTTGAAAAAGAGTGGTTCCCAATAGCATACTCCATGGGCGTTTCGTGGAATGATTTTTGGAAAATGAACCCTAGAATTATTAGGGCTATCTCACACGGGTACAATGAAAAACTAAAACGGCAGGACTGTATGTTGTGGCTGAATAATCAGTACACATTGTCTGCTGTTTACACTGCCTTAGACCACTTGTTGAATGGGAAAAAGGCAAAATCAGAATATTTTAAAAGCCCAATAATAGAAGAGACTTTAAAAAGAAAACAACTAAACGAAGATGACTTGCAGAAGCAGCGAGAATTGTTTGTTGCAAAACTTGAAACAATGAAAGCGAACTTCGAAATTGCACACCCTGAAAAGAAACAGAAGTAAAGGTGGTGGTTTAAATGCCGAATGAAATAGATTCCTTGGAAGTATCAATTGAGTCTGACGCGAGCAAAGCAAATTCGGAAGTTGACAGTTTAATATCTAAGCTGCGGGATCTTTCTTCTGTTATTTCTAAAATTCGCGGTGATAAAGCTTTCGAAAGCATGAGAGACGGAGCAGAGGAAATTGCCGGAGAATTTAAAAAAGCCGCAAAACCAGTTGCAGAAGTGAAAACAGATATCAAAAAATTGGTATCTGAAATAAGCAAAAAAAGTATCGACATAAAACCAGAAGTTGACACGTCGAACGCAGAAGCAGAAACAAAAAAATGGCAGAATCAGCTTCGGAGTGCTCAAAATGCGCTGAACAGGATTCTTGCATCCTCAGACCCGGAAAAACAGGCTAAAGGAATTGAAAGATATACAATTCGAATCAACGAAGCAAAGAATGCGCTGGAGCAGTTAAAAAGCGTTTCTACGAAACCGGCAGAATCGGATATGAGTCATATCGATGCTGCAATTAAACGCATGTATGATAGGAAAAATGCGGAATCCAGACCAAACAAGGAATGGGAGAACGGACGAGTCGAGCCGATCGGTTCCATGAAACACGATGGGGCTCCTATACCAGACTTTCTTAAAAGCAACGACATAAAAGAAGCGGCAGAGGAACTTTCCGATTTCGAAAAAACGTTGGAAAGTGTGCAGGCACTAGAGTTCAAAGGCAGCGGATTTTTCGAAATGGAAAAATGGGTAAGCGATCTGCAAAGCAAGCTTGAGCAGCTCCTGAACAAGCAGGAAAAGCTTCAAGATTTGGGGGCAAATGTAGATACGCAAAGGCTACAAAGCATCGCATACGATATCGAGCAAATATCAAAGACGCTGGATGTATACGAAGGAAAGGTAGAATCCGCAAGGAAAGCAGGGCAGCTTGATATTAAGGTTCCCAAAATTGATGCAGACGTAAAAGATTCAGACATTAAGTCAGTAAGAGAAAAAATAACAAGCGCTCTTTCCAGCACAAAAATTGTTATTCCCACAGATGGAATGAATGAAATCCAAAAAGAACTTGATAAGGTAAAACGAAAATACGACGACATTGCAAAATCAATGTCCATAAAATCTTCTATTACTCCATTTTACGGAGCAACTGTTGATTTCAAGAAAAAGCAGGCAGAATTAGCTGCATTACGACAGGAATACCAGGATCTTATCAATAAGCAGAAAGAACTATCACAGTCTGGCGGATTTCAGCTTAATTTTAAAGGGATTTCTGATGGTGCAAAAACACTTGGAAAAAATATTACTCCTGTTGCTTCTGCGTTGTCCAATGCTAATAAGCATTTAAGTTCTTTCACTAGGAAAGTTGCATCCGCTCTGGCACCGACGAAAAAACTGAAATCTGCGATGGGCGGTCTTGATCTGTCGAGCGCAGGACTTGCAAAAAGCCTATTGCGGACGAGCAAGATGCTGAAATTGATGGTCGTCCGAATGGCGTTACGTGGAGTTATCGACGGTGTAAAACAGGGAATGGTTGGTCTGTCCCAGTACAGCAACGAGACAAATAAGAGTCTGTCTCTTTTGATGAGCTCATTGAAACAACTAAGCGCATCTTTTGCAGCGGCCGTGTCTCCAATTATAAACGCATTTGCGCCGGCATTGGACTTTATTATCCAGAAAATCATCGCTGTTGTAAATATGATAAATCAGCTTTTTTCTGCGCTGACTGGCAAAAATACGTTTATATATGCAAAGAAGCAGGCGGATGATTTTGCAACAGCTGTCGGCGGGGCGAACAAGAATGCCAAAAAGCTGAATCAGACGCTTCTTGGAATTGATGAATTAAATATAAACAATCCGGACAAAAACAGCGGCGGTAGTTCCGGAAGTGGGATAACTGGAAGCGACTTTGAAGAAAAACCAATTGAAAACAAGTACAAAGACCTGGCGGACAAGATCAAAGATTTCTTTTCGAAATTATTTGCACCTCTGAAAGAAGCATGGAACCGGGAAGGCCAGTTCGTAATGGACTCCTGGAAGTATGCACTGGATGAGGTAAAAAAGCTTGTGCAAGACATTGGACGAGACTTCCTGATTATGTGGAATCAGGAAGAGACGATCGCGATGCTTGCGGATATGCTGCATATCATCGGGGATATCGGGCTGGTGGTAGGAAACCTGGCAAAAAACTTCCGCGAAGCGTGGAACGCAAATGATACAGGACTGCGGACATTGGAAAACATCCGAGATATATTTGCGGCGATTATTCACAATATCCGGCAGGCCGCAGACGCAACGGTTATCTGGGCACAGGAGTTGGATTTTAAGCCGTTGATGGAGCAGATTGCACAGTACACGCAGTCTCTAATTCCGGTGTTTGATGCGCTGTCCGGCGTGATGACAGATTTTTATACACAGGTGCTTTTACCACTTGGGAAATGGACGATCGAAAATGGGCTGCCTGAACTGTTGAATATTTTGAAACAGTTCAACGAAAGCATAGACTGGTCAGCAATTCGTCAGGAGCTCTCTGATTTGTGGTCACATCTGGAACCGTTCGCAGAAACAGTAGGTCAGGGATTGCTTGACTTTATCCGCGATCTATCCGAGAAAATATCGTCTTTTGCAAACAGTGAAATTTTTTTGAGCGTACTCGATGAAATAAAGAAGTGGCTGAACAGCGTAAAACCAGAGGGAGTAACAAATGCACTGAAAGATCTGGCAAAAGCCCTTGTTGCGTTCAAGGTTGCAGTTGTCGCAGTTGATATTGCATTAAAAGGGACGATGATTGTACAGACCATCACGAAAATAGGAGCAGCATTCGAATCATTGCGTCTTTTTGTTCAGAATTTTATTTCGTTCTTTACTGGAATACCATGGCTGGAAATCTTTCAAAGCATGAATCCGGCAATGCAAGCGGAGTTATTTTTTAGACTGGAAGACAAAATCGCAGGAACATTTCTTGATCCGTTTTCATGGGATAACGTAATCGGAGACTTGCTACGTGGGATTGGAAATGCACTTGGATTGCTTGCGGACGGAATCATCGAGCTGCTGAGCGAACCGCTCGAGGTGGGCAAGAGAGCGATTGAATCCATTTTTGACATAAGCTGGGTGCAGGAACTATTTGAAAAGTGCCTTGAAAATTTCAGGAGTGCATTCAAAGGAGAAGAGATCGGTAAAAATATAGCAGAAGGATTTTTCAATGGTATTTCTGCTGCTTTTGGGCTTTTACTTGCACCGATTGTCAATATTTTCAGCGATATCGTCGAGGCGGTTTGTGAGCTTTTAGGTATCCATTCTCCGAGTACAGTTTTTGCAGAGATCGGTGAAAATGTTATCTCGGGCTTACTGCTTGGAATCAGCGAGTTTTGGAATACGATAATTGAATTTTTCACAAATTCTTTTGCCGAGCTAATAGCTTTCTTTTCAAACAGTTGGCTATCTATTCAGGAAGGTGTAACAAATGCTTGGAATAGCATTGCGTCATTTTTGACAAAAACATGGACAAACATTTCTACTACTGCAAGTGCGATTTGGAATGCGATAAAGCTTTTTTTGATTACCACATGGACAAATATAAAAACAACTGCTATCGAAATATGGACAACCATAAAAGATAAGATTGTTGAAATTTGGAATAAGGTAAAAGAAAAAGCGGAAGAAATATGGGATAAAGTAAAAGAAGTAGTAAAGGAAAAATTTGACAAAATCAAAGAAAAATCCGATGAACTGATCGAAAAGTTTCGGAATTTAAAGGAAGAAGTAAAGGAAAAATTCGAGAGTGTAAAAGAAATCATCAACAACACGATCGGATCCGCAATTGACAAGCTTGCAGGATTTATCGATAAGCTGAGGGAAGCCGGTCAAGCTGTCAAGGATTTCCTCGAAAGTGGGTATGAAAAAGTAAGCGGAATAATTGGTAGTATTGGCGGAGCACTCGGAATATCTGCGCACTCTGACGATGCAGCATCCAACCCAGTTGCTTTCAGCATTCCCACATACGCGGTCGGAGGATTCCCCGAAGATGGATTGTTTTATGCGAATCATAATGAGCTTGTCGGCTCGTTCGGGAACGGGAAAACTGCCGTAGCAAATAACGATCAGATAATCGAAGGCATCCGAAGCGGCGTTGAATCTGCTGTAGAAAACGTCCTTGCGCCGTATCTGGAACAGATTGTGCAGAATACGAGAGAAACAGCAGAAAAAGAAAGCAGTATAAGCATTGATGGCAGAGAACTTATAACCGCCATAGATGCGAGAAGCAAAAGGAACGGATATTCGTTCACGTAAGATTAAGGCGGCAAGATTGCCGCCTTTTTTGCGAGGTGATTTTATGGCAATGTCCTCATTTTTAAATGTAAACGGATACGACCTTCCGTGCCCAGCAGCCGGATTTTCGTGGACGATATCGACTACGGTAAATGCAGGGCGCAACGTAAACAACGCAGTTGTTGGACAAAGGGTAGGACGCGATCTGTACAAGCTGGAAAATCTTAAGTGGGTTGGGTTGTATCCGGAACAAAGAGCGCTCATATTGAAAGCCGTGAAAGATTATTTCGTACCCGTAACCTTTGAAGATATGGAGAATCCAGGGAAAACAATAACCGTTACCATGTACCCAGGAGACAGAAAGGGAGTTCCGCTATTCGCGGACAAATTAACGCACATGATTACAAGAGACGAAACCCTTTCTTTCAATTTAATTGATTGCGGATGGTAGGTGATTAAATGCAGAATGCAAGCAAAGCTTATAAGCAGTCAATAAAGGGCATAGGGCGCAACAGGGAGTACATTAAGGCGACGATAGGCGTCATAAATTCAGAAGCACAGAAAAACGTTGCATTGGACGACGTTACAGAAGTCACATATTTTTCAAACAAAAGGAAACCATTCGATCATTATACCGTAGACAACGTGTATGCTACTCAGGAGGAAGATTTTACAAAAATCGATGGTAGCATGTACTTTTTACCAAAAGAAAACTCTGGATATGAGTTTTATAATAACGGAATTGTTTCTTTAAACATTTTGGGTGCGATAAAAATTTCTTTCAAAGGCGCTACCGGGCTCGATATAAAAGGTTTAACGATAAACTTCGGAGAGCGCTTCCCAGTAGAGTTTACCATAGAAAATGACAACGTATCTCACCATTACACGAATAACGATAAAGCCTATTGGTCTACAGAAGATTCGTTTGATGGAACATCTTACTTTATCATTACTCCAATAAAAATGATAAATGGAAATGGACGATTAAGAATAGAACAGTTTTTCTGCGGAATCGTAAATGCTTTTGGGAACAATGAAGTTATAAGTTATACCGGTAAGGAATATGTATCTTCTATCACGGACACAATACCCAGTAATGATGTGACGCTTACGGTAAACAATCGAAGCCAATACTATAACCCAGATAATCCGGAAAGCGCCCTTGCCTACATGGAAGTAGGGCAGGAGATAAAAGCACAATTCGGATATGATGTTGACGGTCTTGGAAACATCGAATGGATTCCGGAGCAGACAACGTACCTGAAATCTTGGTCTACGACAGATACAGAGGCAAAATTTGTTTCTACAGATAGGTTTGACTATATGACGGGAACATATCGAAGAGGGCTGTACAAGGAAGAAGGGATTAGTCTTTACGATCTTGCTGTTGACGTGCTTAATGACGCTGGCATAACGGACGAACGAGAGTTTTTTATCGACCCGTACCTAAAGAATGTTATTGTAAAGAATCCTGTTCCTGTGTTGAAGCACAGCGAAGCTTTGCAGGTTATAGCAAATGCCGGAAGATGCACACTCTACGAAGACAGAAGCAGCAGAATACATATGCAATCTTCATTTATCCCAGATATGGTAGCAAGCTCAAAAAATCAAACCAATTACAGCCATGTAGAGAATATATTGAGTTCTTCTCAAAAGGATGCTTACGCAATATACAGCAATGATTTTTCTGCTGTTGATGGAAGCGTCCTTTTTCTTGATCCAAACGATATAAGCAAAAACACTGGTTATATAAGTAATTCTGTTTCAAACGAGTATGGATTGTTCGAGGAAAACCCATCAATCGCGATCGAGCTGGAAGCTGGTTATGTTGCTTATGGTCTTACAATCCGTTTTCGCAATGTAGCTCCAGAAGAATTTGACATCGAAACATATTATAACGGAGAAATTGTAGAAAGCAGACATGCGTCAGACGTGTCAAAAAATGATTGGTCAACAAATGAGCAATTCGCACTTTTCGACAGGATGCAGATCACCTTTACCAGATCCCATCCGAACAGCAGAATAACGATTGATAACGTCACGTTCGGAGATATAACAGATTACCATATCGAGAGAAATGACATAACATCATCTGTAACAGCAACAAGGCAAAATAAAATAAAGTCAATTTCCGTGCTAATGACAGAATATCGAAAAACATCAGAGAAAAAGGCATTATTTTCCCAGGAAACAGTGCTGAACGTTACAGATACAACAAGGACGGTATATTTTAATAACGCAAGCTCCGGAGTTACTGTAGAGGTTGAAAGCGCAGATATCACAGCAGAAGTGACTGAAAGCGGAAGTTATTATGCGGTCTTGTCATTTGCTGGCGTTAGTGAAGAAACAACCATTAAATATACTGTATCCGGTTATGAATTTGCGACAGAAGAGATCCCGTACCATGTAAATCACAATGACACCGGAGAAGAAAAAACATGGAAAAATCCTCTTATAAGCGACGAGACGCACGCAAAAGCGCTGGAACGATGGCTTGCCTCGTATTTCCTTGGAGATGTCGACTATAAAATACCGTGGCGCGGTGACCCCAGAACAGACGCAAATGACGTATTTTACCTAGAACTCGCGAACGGAAGCGAAGCGGAAATAAGAACCTACCAAAACGAGCTTAAATTCAGCGGGGCATTGAGTGGGACGATGAAAGCCAGGAAGGCGGTGATTTAATTGCCTAACGAAATTACAGAGTTAATACCTCCGAAAACGGATTGGCCATCTTCGGACAGGTTTAATATCGAGGACTACAACCGAATTAGGAACAATATTTTGTATATACACGATATTGCTAATCAGGTCTATGCGTCGTTCGAACTTGAAAGCATGGGAGAGAGCAAGGACTCATACGAAGGGTACTGGACAGCAGACGAATTTAATGCAATCGAGAGAAATGTGTCCACAATAAACGACCACATCCTGTCGAAAGATTACGGAATTTCTCAGCGGTTTTTCCCAAACGGAGCTTTTATAAAATGGGACGAACTAAACAGAATCGAATCTGCGATATCGTCTATGCATGCCATTTTGGCAAGGCAAAAAGGAAGCATACCGCAGCTCCAATTCAGACTCGGAAACTACAAGGGTATTAAAATTTAATCATGCGGAGGCGCTTATGTATTTAAAGTTTTTAAACAGTAAAAAGGCAATAGAATGCTCCGTTATTGCGGTTTGTGATAACGTCGTTACGATTCTGCCAAAAACCAAAATATCGGTAAACACAACTGGATTTGACCTGTATTTAGACAAAGACTGTGAAAACAACATAGGTGGAGATTATTACCATGGTTTCACTACTGTCTACAGGAACGATTCGGAAACAAAAAAATACAATGGATATCAGCTTTCAAATGACGGAAGTGTTTACGAAAAAGAAAAGCACACAGTTCTGTTTCGTGCCGGCACAAATGGTCATCTTTCCGGGAACTTGGAAATAAAGACGGATGACTATAGCGGCCTGATTGTTCCGGAAGCCTCTGGCGAAGAAGGATACAAGTTTTCTGGATGGATTCCGGAAATACCAAAAGACGGAGATATAAAGGAAGATATTACGTTTACTGCTATTTTTTGCGAAAAGCCAACAGTAACTTTCAAATCCTCAGAAAATTGTGAAATTATCGGAAACAGTGTGCAAAAAGTTGACCGTTACGAAGATTTAAAAATTCCCGATGTTTCTCCGATTTCTGGTTACGAGTTTGCCGGGTGGCTTCCTGAAATTCCGGCGTCTGGTGACATAGACACAAGCAAAAAGTTCACAGCAAAAATACGAAAAATATTTGTTCCTACAATCAGGTTTACTGTGTCAGATAAGGGTACAATTTCCGGAGATGCGGAGCAGCACGCAACTTCTTATGAAAACATAGTTGTTCCCGGCGTGGAAACAGAAGAAAATTACAGGTTTTCCGGTTGGGTTCCGGAGGTTCCAAAAAGTGGAAGCATCGAATCTGACGTAATATTCGCAGCAAACATAGAATATGTCCCTACGCTAAATGATGTAAAGGAAGAAAAAATCCTGTCATTAAATTCGGAACAGCAATCAGCCATTGCAGAAGGTTTTGACATCACTCTTACGAACGGAACTGTAGAACATTTTACGTTGACAGAGCGAGACCAGACAAGCCTTATCGGATTGCAGACGCTTGTTATGTCAGGAGCCGAGTCTATACCGTGGCACACATCGGATCATTCCGAGCACTGCCGCTATTACTCGAATGCGGACATGTCGCTGATTGTGAGCAAGGCATTACAGTTTGTCACATATCACGTTACATATTTTAGAGACCTGAGAATATATGTAAACAGCATGGTAGACAAAGAGAGCGTAAACGCTGCTTATTACGGCATGTACGTACCGGAAGAATATCAGTCCGAGGTATTAAAGGACATTTACAAGCAGTCGAACTAAAACGTTGGAGGAATCGAAATGGCAAAAAGAACGCTGGCGACAGATTTTAAGGACGATATACTTGCCGAAAGCATGGATGGTAAGAGAAGATATAGACTTGTTGCGAATGGAGACGGAACGTATTGCCTCGAGGACGCAAGCGTTTACGAACAAACTGGCAGTATCTACGGTGCGAAACAGGTAAACGAAGCAAACGAAGCAATAAACAGTTCCGCGGACTCTGGGAAAATAATTGACGACATTGACGCTGTTTTGGCAAATACGGTCGGTGGGTACATGGCAGGAGCTATGGCAGTTAGAGGTCTTGATGGAAAATTAAAAACTGTCGCAAAAACAGGAAGTTACAATGATCTTACGGACAAGCCAACCATTCCATCAGGCGCTGCAGCAAATTATGCTGTTGCTGATAATGACACAACAAACAGTGCCGCAAGCCTTGTTACGGCAAGGGTTGCATACGAACATGGAACAGAAATTGACGATCTTTCGAAAACGATCGAAAAAAGACTCCCGGATGGAACCGGAATAGAATGGGACGGAACAAACTTTTACGGTACAACTACGGACGGCGTAAAAAAAAAATTGGGTAGAACGGGGACAATCGCTGGTGTTGGAGGGTATTGGATAGACCCTCCCGCCGGGCAAAATAAAGAGTGGACTACCGGATGTGTGCGTTGGAATGGAGATGACCTTTTAGTTACGGTTGAAGATGATTATGCACAAGGGCATCTGACTGTTGGAGCTAAAGTTGGTAGTAAGAGCAAACCCGGGCAATGGGGCGATAAAACAGGCGGACTAATTACATTAAAATATTAACTTTTGCAATTTTTAGACCCATAAAATCGCTATTTAAAAAACAATGTCGAAAATCACCGTCGTTTAAGACGTTTTAAATACAAATTTCGGCATATACCGTTGAAAGGGTTTTAATTATGAATTTTATTAAAAAGCTTCTGAAGTTTCTAGTGTTATTTTGCTTCGGTGGAATAACATACAATGCGATTGAACTTAATGCAAGAGGATACACGCACTGGACAATGTTCATTGTTGGAGGGATATGCTTCTACCTGATCGGGGCGATAAACGAAGTTATCCCGTGGAGCATGGCATTCTGGAAACAGTGCGTCATAGGCGGTTGCATTGTGACTGCAATTGAGTTTGCATCTGGCTGCATAATAAATATTTGGCTCGGCTGGCATGTTTGGGATTACTCAAACATGCCTTTTAATATTTTGGGGCAAATATGCCTACCGTTTTCACTCCTATGGTGCGTCGTATCAGCGGTTGCAATTGTGTGTGATGACTATTTAAGATACTGGTTTTTTAATGAGGAAAAGCCAGTGTACAAGCTATTTTGAAAGGAATATAAAAGCTATGGTAGAAATTTTAAAGCTGATCGGAATCCTTGGTATAGCGGTGCTTTGCAATATCCTTGGCGGATTATATGTAAACATCGGACTTAATGACGGTCAATTCGATACAAAAAAGCTTCTGTACGGGCTTGCAAAGGCAGCTTGTGTAGCCGCAATGTTTATCGGTCTTGCCTACACGATCGAGCAGATTCCGAGTCTGTCAGACACTCTTGGTATGGAGCCAAAAGCTACCCTGATTGCTGCTATCGGCGTTTACTCCGGTAAGGTTGTAAAGCACTTGTCCAGCATTTTCGGAAGCGATGCGATTAAAAAAGCAGAGAAAACAACCGGAACAGAAGAGATGGAAGAATACCAGGATATGTGAGGTGCAGGAAAATGAAAGTAGAAGAATTTTTATCTACGGTCGCGAACGAAATTGTAGACTCCTGCAATGCCGTGAACTTGCTTCCATCACCGTCAATTGCCCAGGCAATCATCGAAAGCAAATACGGCACAAGCCAGCTCGCGACGGAAGGCAATGCGCTTTTTGGAATTAAAGCGGACAGCCGGTGGAGTGGTAAAGTTTGCCAGAAGCTTACAAAAGAGTACGTAAATGGCAAATATATCGACGTTATGGCATCATTTCGCGCCTATGACAGTTGGAACGATTCCATAAAAGACCACGCGGATTTCCTTGTACAGAATAAGCAATACGCAAACCTGATTGGTCAGAGAGATTACAAGACGTATTGTAAGCTTATAAAAGCGGACGGATACGCGACATCCGCCACTTACGCAGAAACGCTTACAAACTGTATCGAGGCATACAACCTGACAAAATACGATGCCACAACCGGAACAGATGCGGAAGAAACACCAGTAGTACAAATAAGGAGTTTCAACATCCATGCAGGGCACAATCCATCCGGTATGCCTGCGGCTGGCTCCGTTGGATATTTAAACGAATCAGACGAAAACCGAAATGTTTGCAACGCTCTGATCGGTAAAATCCGTTCCGCAGGGCATACGGTTTACGATTGCACATGCAATAACGGGTTGAGTCAAAAAGATATTTTGCAGAAGATCGTATCGAAGTGCAACGAGCACGCGGTTGATCTTGATATTTCGATACATTTTAACGCTTTGTCCAAAGAGACTGCATCCGATGGCAGGACAAGAGGTGTGGAGGTATGGATCCACCCAAACAACAAGGGAAAAGAAATCGAAAGCTATGCGCAGAAAATATGTAACAGTGTCGCGTCCCTTGGGTTTACAAATCGAGGTGTCAAATATAGCAACGGTTTATATGTCTTAAAAAATACCAAAGCGCCAGCTATGCTGATTGAATGCTGCTTTGTGGATGATCTGGACGACTATGCGCTGTATGACTGTGAAAAGATGGTGCAGGCAATCTACGACGGTTTGGAGATCAAATCCGTGAATGCGACCGGAGAAGCGGGAAAAGATGAACCGGAAACAAAAACCCTGTATTATGTCATTGCCGGTGTATATTCTTCCGAACAAAACGCAACTGCTTTTGCAAATATTCTTGCAGAAAAGGGATACCTGATGAATGTAGAAGGGAATCTCATGAAAGGAATAAAGACACAGATCAAGGAAATTTAGGGGCTTATCGCAAGCCCCTTTATTTTTTTGCCCGAAAACGCTGTATTCGACATTTTTTACGCTTCCGGTGCAGTATGATACAGTCAGCCTTAACAAATGGCATACGAGTTCTGGCGGCAGGGCGGTGTCTTGGCATTGCATCGCCCTGCAAAATGCTTTACAAAACAAAACATGTGTTCTGTAATTATGCTATCGCTACCGAGTGCGGAAGTGATTGGAGGGGATTTGGGTGGACGAAAAAGAATTTTACAGGGAACGCATTATTGAGATGGTAAAGAAAGCGGAAAATAACGACATACTGCAATTCCTGTATATTGTAATTTCTGATTTGGAAGGAATAGCAGATAGTAAAAGGGAGTGATGATAAACATGGATTGCGAAAATAAGCCGAAGTTTCGGTTTCCCACAATTTTCAGAAAGAAGCATAAGAGCTCCGAAATCGACACAAGCATTGAAGGATTCAGATATGTCGGAATTAATCTGACAAAAGAACAATACCAGGATCTTGTTGCGCTTAATATATCGTTAATAAGCGGCGAGAGAGATTATATCCCTGTTTTTAACATGATGATTCTGCTGAAAATTTTAGGATTACTTCCACCCGAAATGATATGTGATGTAAGCGAGAGCAATACCAGCAATGATAGTGGCGATGATTTCCGCAATGAATTTCAGAGAAAGTTTGGAAAATGCAGAGAGTGACTTCTTGACTTTTGGCCTTCTGGTCAAATCGTCATAGGCACTTAAACCTAAAGAAGTTACTTCAATGTCTCCAAGAGTTGAGGATATATAACCATTTGTATTCAATTTTTTAATAAAATTTGACAAGGTAATACCGTCAATTTCTAGCTTGTTCATCACATCTGTATGATAGGCAAGACCGTTTGGCTTTCTGCATTCTACAATAGCTTTTAAAACATCATCTGATGTAATCATATTTACACCTCACTAAGCATGTTTATTGTATCAATAACATGCTTTTTCTTTTCGTCTGAAAGTTCAAAATATTTTTTTAAGGCTTTAGCCATCTCCGGGTCTTGAACCAATTTCCCTACTAACTTTGCCGTTTCTGCTGACAAGTCTACCTTGGGTTCTTCCCCGGTCAGAAGATAGTCTACGGAGACACCTAAAAATTGTGCAATAGAGTACAATCGGTCTGCCGGGAACTTTCCTTCACGCAATTTACCTACATATCCATTTGAAAAACCACAGGCTTGTTCCAACTTTGATATCGGAATCTTTCGTTCTTTACATATTCTTTTTACTTCATCAACACTATTAAAAGTCTCCATTTTGTTTCCTTTCCAAAAATAGAAATATATCTAAAAATAGGATTGACAAAATAGAGATATGTCGATATAATCAAGACATAGTTTTAGAAATACCTCTAAAAATCAAAAATGATTATTCGATAAATCTCAGTATTTGTTGGCACTTATATTGTAGAGTATTCTCTAATCATTGTCAATAGAGCTATTTCTAAAAATAGAAGAAAGGAGGATTGAATGTGATCTATGACAAAGTGATTGAGTATTGTGAGAAAAACAAGTTGTCCATAGCAGCATTTGAGAAAAAATGCGGAATTGGAAATGGCACAATCGGAAGATGGGAAAATAATTCTTCGCTTCCCGCCATGTCAACATTGCAGAAGATGGAAATTGCCACAGGAGTTCCAATTAGAGAATGGATTGAGTAGGAGGTGAGAGAAATGCGTTCGATAGTACATATTGGAAATTCGGATATTTCCGTAAAAGAGTACAACGGTCAGCGAGTAGTTACATTTAAAGACATCGACATGGTACATGGCAGACCGGACGGAACGGCGAGAAAGAGATTTGCTGACAACAGAAATCACTTTATTGAAGGTGAAGATTTCTTCATTTTAAAGCCGTCAGACCTTGAAAATGCTTGGATGTCCGAAAAACGGACATCCGGAATTGATGAAGTAAATCCAAGGGGAACAGCCTTTATCACAGAGCAAGGATATCTGATGCTGGTGAAGTCCTTCACAGATGATCTGGCATGGGACGTTCAGAGGCAGTTGGTGAATGGATATTTCAAGACAAGAGAAAAAGTGAACAGAGCATTATCACCGGAGCTTCAGATGTTACAGGGGCTGCTGTCACAGATGGTTGAAAAAGAGCTTGCTGATAAGGAACGTGACCGGCAGATTGCCATTGCACAGGAAACCGCTGACAAGGCAGTTGCAACAACGGAGAGTATTAAAGAAGCCGTGAAACCAGTATTTGATAACTGGCGGTCGGAAATCAATCTGAAATTTAATCGAATCCAGAAAAATGCTGGAGCAGAGTTCAGAATGCTCCGATCGGAAATGTATCTGGAACTGGAACGGAGAGCCGGATGCGATCTGAATACCAGATTGAGAAACAAGCGTAATCGCATGGTGGAAGATGGATGCACAAAGACAAAAGTCAGCGCACTGAACAAAATGGATGTCATTGAAGATGATAAAAAGTTGCGTGAAATTTTCTCAAAAATCGTGACTGAATATGAAATCAGATATTGTGCGTAGATTGAATCGGAAAGGAGGTGAAGAAATGCAGAATCAGAGATACAGCGTTGTAGATTCAAACGGCAAGGCTACTTTGGTAAAAAAGGCTGACTCTCGCTATGTTGGAATCGACGAAATGGCGCAGCATGTAGCAATGGATGTTCTGGAAGCTTATCAGAGCATTGTGAATGGCGATAAAAAAATTGATGAAACAAACATCGATCTGTCTATCAAAGTCCTTACCGCCATTGCTCCGGTAGTCGGAACATTTAGAAGTTCTTCCGGTTACGGAAAGGATTAGACACAGCCTCAACCTTTGCTAATTGCGGTTCTTCTGGAATTGCTTCGATGGTTTCTGAGTAGTATTGGTCGTACAGCTTTTTGAAATCATCAAAGCTTTGGTTAAATCCACAAGTTCTCGCAATAGCATAAGCAGATGCGTATTCTTTAGAATCCAATTCAATTCACCTCCTTATAAAAAGATAAGTAGAGTATACCATGAAAGAATCCACATGAAAATGAATAGAAAGGAGAATAGAAAATACATGGTAAAAGGATATAAGGTTTTTAGACCTGATTGGACTTGTGATCCAACGGGGCACAACCCTAAACAGTACACCTGCCCCGGAAAATTTGAGGAAGAAGGGGAGCTTGATGTTTGCGGTCACGGGATGCACTTCTGCCAGGTTGCTGCTGACTGCTTCAATTATTACAGTTTCAACAGTGAAAACAAGGTTGCAGAAGTCATTGCCTATGGTGAGGTAAGAACAGACGGTGACAAGTCATGTACTGACAAACTGGAAATCGTGCGTGAAATCCCGTGGGATGAAGTGTTGCGAATCGTCAATATTGGAAAGAATTGCACCGGGAACAGGAACACCGGGAACAGGAACACCGGGGACTGCAACACCGGGAACAGGAACACCGGGAACAGGAACACCGGGGACTGCAACACCGGGGACTGGAACAAATCGTCTTTTAATACTGGTTGTTTTAATACAGAGGAACAGAAGATCATGCTGTTCAATAAGCCGTCAGATATGACATATCGTGAATGGATGGATTCATATGCAAGATATTTACTGAATCAGATACCAAAGAATGTTGTTGAATGGGTATACGAAGATGATATGACGGATGAAGAAAAGGTTGAGAACCCTACATATAAAACAACTTGTGGTTATTTGAAGATCCTTGATGAATCTGAGTGTGCTCAGATCTGGTGGGACGGATTGGAAGATGAAGAGAAGAAAATTATTCAATCAATACCAAATTTTGACCCTGATATCTTCCGTCAGTGCACAGGAATTGAGGTTGGGTAATGAAATGAGCTATAGGTTTTTAATGTATATTTCGTAAATAAATTTCTTGGAGAGAAAAAATGAAGAATAAAATTGCAGGAATTGCATTGGCTTTAAGCATTGCACTTACAATGCATGGATGTGTGGACGGAACAACTACCGTTATTTCCTCAAATGAATCTGAAACGGTTCCCGTGTCATATGAAGCGTTGATGTACGACAACTCTGGAAATAATTTTCTGAACTTTACCGGCAACAGCTTCACAATCGAACCAAACAAAGCGAAGCAATGGGGCTGGAATACGGATGGCAGCTGGACAAGCTGGTATGAGACAAGTTCTGTTGTGACTATCAACATCGATGGGAACTATATTCAATCATGTGGCAGCAGCGTGTTATTTAAGGATACGCGTTTGGAAATGTTAGAAATTCCAACTGAATTAAACACAAAAGAGGCATCAAGAGAAGATGGTTATGACGTATCTGTGAGCGGTAGACCGATTGGCACATATTATGGCCTGAAAAACTGGTGGTATGACATGCGTGAGAAAGGTCAGCATGGACAGAAGCTAATTCTTGTCCAGTCTCAGGATGGATATAACATTGGAGCATTTATGGGAAACGATGTTACTTGGGAAGTTGAAGAAAATCTTCCGAAAACGACAAAAATCATGATCGACGGACTTCCTCTTTATATCCATAGATGCAATTTTACCATTATCGATTCTCAGCTTATTGCTGATAAAGCAGCTTAAAAACGGAGGGAAAATGAAGAAGATTTTGATAGCAGCACTTTTCTCCGCGGTAATTGCAATACCGATCACCGCAAATGCGCAGGAAGATACCTATATTTCGGAAGAGATCCAGGATGCGTGCGTCTGGTATGGCGAGCAATACAACATTTGTCCGGAGCTGCTTATGGCAATTATCGAAAGAGAGAGCGCCGGGCAGCAGGACGCAACAAATGGCGGATGCAAAGGGTTGATGCAGGTATACGAAAAATTCCATAAAGACAGAATGGAACGTCTTTCCGTAAATGACATTTACGACATGAACGGTAATATCCTTGTCGGGACTGATTACCTGTCTGAGCTTTTTGAAAAATACGGCGAAACAAGCACTGTTTTGCAGGTATACCACGGCGAAAAAGACGCGGTCAAAAAATCAGAGTCAGGGTACATCAGCAGTTATGCAGATGGAATCATGAAGAGAAGCGAAGAGTTAGAAAGGATTCATGAAAAATGAAAAATAAGTTCAAATTTCAAAACCGGATTTTTCAGATTGCGTGTGAGGGAAAGTCCTGTTGCGTTATAAATGGCGTTCCTTGTGCGTGCGAGGATTCAGACTGCGAAATGTGCGACTTCAATAATACGTTCGAGTGCAATTCCCAGTTTAAGGCATGGTGCAATACAGAAGAAGATGAAGTGAAAAAGACCGACTGGTCAAAAGTAAAAAAGGACGAAAAGGTTTATGCGCGTGACACGTTTGGCTACTGGATACCGTCGCATTTTGCATGTTTTGACGGAGACTATGTATATGTATATGTAAACGGGAAAAGCAGCTTTACAGAATATATTACAAGAAAATATCTGCCGAACGATGTCGTGCTTGCACCAAGAAAGGATAACAAAAATGAAAAATCCGATAATTAGCATCCCTAGAGCCAGCGAAGAGCTGATTAAGTCGCTTATAAGCGCCGGAATCCTATTTGTAGATGAAAACGGCGTACATGTAAAGGAGAATTGCAAATGAATAGCATTGTTATCACAGGAGACGTTGGGGAAGTAAAAGAAGTAAATACAAGAGAAGACGGGAGATGCTATGAGTTTTTGGTTTCCGCCGTTCGCCTTAGCGGAAAAGTTGACACATTAAAGTGTTTGGCTCCTGCACGAATTTTCTACGATGATCCGCAGGGAAAACATTTAACTTTGTATGGCGAAATCCGCACCAGAAACGAGTATGAAGGGGAGCGAAGAAAGCTGCTTTTGTATGTGAAGGTAACCTCTGCGGCAGAATGCGAAGAAAAGAGGAAATACGAAAACACAGTAACTTTAAGAGGGTTTATTTGCAGCAAAGTAAACACGCATCTTACAAGCTCTGTTGGGGCTGTTTCTAATTCACTTGTCGCATGCAACTCAAATAAGAATTCGTATTATGTCCCTGTTGTGTTTTTTAAAGGAGCATCACGCGTTGTACGCAATGCAAAAAAAGGCACAGAAATTTCCGTTACTGGTATGCTGACAAGCCGGCATTACAAAAAACACGACGAAAACGGTGATGTTATTACGGAAGCTGACACATACGAAATCGTAACATCAATCGTATTTTTAGAAAAATGGAGGGAGAAAAATGCAGATCAAGCATCTGAAATTAAATAATTTCTGCGGTTTTTTTGGATCAAAGACATTTGACCATGATTTCTTCGAAAAAACAGAAATCACGGGTGCAAACGAAGCTGGAAAGTCCACTGTAAAGAAGGCTATTTTCTGGATTTTTAATTGCAGAGACGAGAATGGAAAAGAAATTTCCGGCATTCGCCCGCATGATGAAAACGGAAATGACATCAATGATCTTGAAGTGTCTGCAGAGCTCACTGTTGACGTGGATGGAACAGTGAAAATTCTCAAAAAAGTAAGCAGACAAAACCTCAATAAAAAGGGCGAATTTACCGGAAATGTTATTGATTATTATATCAACGGCATTCCGAAAAAAGCAAGTGATTATGCGGAATATATCTCATCATTCGCAGAAGAATATGTTCCGTATTGCATGAACGCAATGACACTTTTGCTTAAAAGCTCTGTTGATCAGAGAGCTGTCCTTGCGAATGCTTTTGGGAAGCATAGCGACACGGACATCTGCGATATGTATCCGGAATTTGAAGAATTAAAACCTCTTTTTGAGGACGGGAATATTGAAGAGTTAAAGAGGCGTTGCAGCACGCAGCTTAACGGAACAAGAGGTAAATCTGGTACAAAAGGACTTAAATCTCTTCTTGATGAAATTCCCAGCAGAATTGACGAAGCAAACCGCGGTAGATTGCCGATTGATACTGAAAAACTCGAATCGGAAAAGAAATCTCTTGAAGTCTTGCTCAACGAAAATTTAGAGAAGCAGACCGATCTTGGGAAGATGCTTTCGGAAGCAGATAAAATTTCTGATGGAATCCTTGAATTGCAGTTTTCTCAGAATGAATTAAAGCGATCTGCAAATGAAGAGAATGTCAAAAAGAGAATCGCGATTGAATCTGAAATTTCGGCATTGAAAGATGATAAGCGTGGAATTGAAAAGAGCGTATCTGCATTAGAGAAAGAAATTTCCGATTTAGAACTAGAAGCAACTACATATAAGAATAAAATTTCTCTTTTGAGGGGCAAATACAAAGAGGCATATGGCAGAAAGTTTGACGAAAACTCGACCGTTTGCCCGTACTGCGGACAGGAATATCCGGAAGACCGGAAGCAGCAGTTAAGAAATGAGTTCGACATCCACAAAAAAGATGAACTCGAAAAGATTACGGCAGACGGGAATACGGCAAAATCCTCTTTTGAAAACGCTGTAAAGCAGTCAGAAGAACTTAAAAACTCTATTCCTGTCCTGCGGGATAAATCAAACGTATTTACGCTTGGCATCCAGGAAAAGGAATCGGAGCTGAATGCGATACCGGAATTCGTCGACGTGTCAAACACCGATGAATACATCAATTTGCAAAAATCTATCGAAGAGAAGAAAGAAGCACTGAATCGGTACTCTGATATCTCGGAAGTAAAACGTAATTTAAAGGTAGAGGAAGCTTCAATCCGTCAGAGAATCGCGGAATGCGATGGTCAGTTGGCGAGAACTTCTGAGAATGAAAGGATTGATTCCAGGGTCGCTGAATTGGAGATGGAACGCAGGAATATTGCGCAGAAAATTACAGGCGTAGAAAGACAGATCTACCTTTTAAAACAGTTTAGTTTAAGAAAGAATGAGCTTCTACAGAACGAAGTAAATGAATATCTTGATTTCTGCTCCGTTAAAATGTTTCGCCCGCTTATAAACGGAGACATCGAAGAGTGCTGCGAATTTACATACCGAGGAGAAATGTACTCAAGAAATTTGAATCACGGATGCAGAATTCTGACAGAAATCGATATTTGCAGAGCATTCCAGAAACGATGCAATTACAGTTTCCCGATCATTATTGATGACGCGGAGTCCGTAGACGGATGGAGAATTCCTAACATCGAGAATCAGGTATTGATTCTCAGAAGAAGTGATTCTGATTTGAAAGTTTTAAATGTTGAAAGGAGATAATGATATGGCAGAGGTAACAGACGTTGCAGTAAAAGAAGAAAAAAAGGAAGTGTCAAGTCACAACAAAGTGACAGATTATAGTCTTGGCATTTTCGGTACGTCTGACAATTTTATTATGGCTATGCAGATGGCGAAAGCACTTTCGAGCTCCACAATCGTTCCAGCTACGTTTCAGAAAAACGACGCAAACTGCTTAATTGCGATTGAACAGGCACAGAGATTACGCGTCAGCCCACTGATGGTTATGCAGAACTTATACGTGATTCAAGGCAGACCGTCTTGGAGCTCAAAATTTCTGATCGCAGCAATCAATAATTCCAGAAAATTTGACATCGAATTGCAATTCGATGAAAAGAAAGACAAAAACGGAAAGCCATTTTCGTGCACGGTGTGGACGATGAAAAACGGAAGACGCATTGAGGGCATGACAGTTGACATGGACATGGCGAAGGACGAAGGATGGCTCAGCAAAAACGGCAGTAAATGGAAGTCCATGCCGCAGTTAATGTTAAGGTACAGGGCTGCTTCTTTCTTCTCAAGCCTCAATTGTCCTGAATTAACGATGGGGCTGTATACAAGAGAAGAGCTGCAGGACAACGATTTCAAAGAATACCCGCTGGAAGAAATGAAGGAGCAGGTCAAAAGAGACATTGAATCCAACGCAAACATGGCAGATTTCGAGTTAGACGGGCCAGAAGTAGTAGAGGACGCGGACGGGCAGCAGGCAATGCCAGAATTTATGCAGGAGGGATAGAATGAGAGTAATTTCACAGGACGGAACGATTGATGTTCCGTATGAAAATTGTGTATTTGGAATAACTTTAGATAATTGTATATCGGCGGTTGGTGATATAGCAGTAAGTCCAAATGAAGTCATGAATGGAATCATGGCTAAATATTCATCCAGAGGAAAAGCACTGAAAGCCATGGAAATGCTGAGAACGAAATATTTATCAAGGATGCAGCTGGAAGGTGGCTATGACCATGTGCACAGATGCTATATTCAACCGAACTATTGGGTGCTTCCAAAAGTTTTTCAGTTCCCGACGGACGATGAGGGGTAAGTATGAGACAGAATCCATGCAGGCATTGCTCCAGTTCGTACGAGTTCAAAGGAAAACATTACCCATCGTTTTCTGAAACATGCGCATGTTGCGAATACAGAAAAGAGCACAATCTTTATCTGAAGAGCAAAAGAAAATATACAACCGGAAGCAAGATATCAACGATGGATGAACTTATGGATCAGACATTCATTATGTTTAACGGAAGGACTACGCATATCGAAGCTGTAAAGTCTATGCCGTATAGACTGATACTTAAATTCCTTGCAGACGGAATATTTTACAAAGCTATAAAAAGAGAAAATGAGTAATTGAAAAAGAATTGGAGTGGAATATGGAAGTATTATCGTTTTTAGACGCAGTTCAGCGCGACATGGCTGATAATATTTACAATTTTTGCAAGGACGGAAAATGCAGCCAGTGTGGTAATTGCTGCAGCAACCTTCTTCCTATGAGTGAAAAGGAAATTTCTGCTATTCACCGTTATATAAAGAAGAAGCATGTTAAAGAGTGCCGACACATAGCTCCTGCAACAGTAATTTACGATATGACCTGCCCATTTCTCGATACAGGAAAGGATTGCGAGAAATGCCGTATTTATCCTGTACGCCCAGAAATTTGCAGACAGTTTATTTGTGATAACGAGCAGAGGGCAAAGCATAATCGGAAGCTGTATGGTCAAACGAGGAACATTGTCGATGTAAGAAATGAGTTTTTTGGTTTGCGAGGTGAAGAATAATTGAAACTTAAGACATTAGGATCCGGCTCTTCCGGAAATTGCCATTTGCTTATTGCTGATAACGGGGAATCATTGATCCTGGATTGTGGAATACCGATCAAGGAAATTAAAAGAGGTCTGGGATGGAACATTAAAAAAGTTTGTGGATGCGTTGTTACGCATGCTCACGAAGATCACAGCAAATCGCTAAACGATCTTGAGCGTATCGGCATTCCCGTGTTTGCTCCGTATCGCCACGACATCGGCGTGAAATTCGGAGGCAGATGGAGTGTCAGGACATTTGAGCTAACCGACCTGAACTTGAAATTCGCTCACACGAACAGAGATGGCACCCCTTGCCCGTGTTATGGGTTTCTGATTGAACATCCGAAAATTGGGCGGCTTCTGTATCTTACGGATGCGGAATTTTGCATGTGGAGATTTCACAATGTCAATCATATCCTTATTGGGGTGAATTACGATCCGGAAATCATATCAAATGATAACGCAAAGGCGAACCATGTTATACGTGGACATATGAGTATCGACACTGCGTGCGAATTTGCAAAGGCATGCTACACTAGACAACTCCAGAACGTTGTTATGTGTCATTTGTCAACAGACAATTCTGATAAGGATATTTTTATTAAGAAGATGCAGAAAACAGTTCCACGAGCAAATGTATGCGTTTCAGTTCCAGGGATGGAACTGGAATTAAAAAATCCGGGAATGTGCCCGTTTTGAAAATAAAAAAATGAAAGGAAATTTTGTCAACTACCCAAGATCTAAAGGTCATGGGCTTGTAACTGCCCAGTCGTACTAACGGTTCACACCTCCGGCCTTTAACCACAATATATAACTGCTATCTAAAGTGGCGCTACATCATAGGGTGGTTGACAGCACCCTTTACAGACAAGACATGCTCATCTGTAACTGTATCAGGTACTAAACTTCCCATGCTATACAGTAAAAAATCTTTTACGGTTAAGATTTTACGCAATACACGAATTTCGTATTGCAACGTCATATCTTGTCAATGTACAAAAGAGTGTCTTTGATGAGCAGTACATCTAACGATTTTCTCTTAAAAAACTGCTACGGCTATTGTAGCATATTGGGCAACAATTAACAAGGCTCCTACCACCACCTGAAGGTAGTGTGTTTCCGCCTATGGCAAACGAAAGGATTTTATTTATGAAAACATATAAGGGATTTAACAAAAATATGACAGCCCAAAATGGGTATCAGTACGAAGAAGGAAAGGAATACGAAGAGGAAAAAGCTGTCGCTTGCGAGCGCGGTTTCCATGCGTGCGAATATCCTTTGGATTGCTTTAGATATTACAGTCCAGAAAGCAGCGTTTACCATGTGGTAGAACAAAGCGGCGAATTTAGTAAAAACAGCGATGATTCGAAAGTGGCATCCACAAAAATCAAGATTGGAGCAGAAATTTCGATTGCTGGTCTTGTTAAAGCGGCGATTGAATATACAAAAGAGAGAACAGAACCAGAATGTGACGCAACGGGAAACTGCGGAGCATCCTCCGCAACGGGATACCGCGGAGCATCTTCCGCAACGGGATACTACGGAGCATCTTCCGCAACGGGAGACTGCGGAGCATCTTCCGCAACGGGATACTACGGAGCATCCTCCGCAACGGGATACCGCGGAGCATCTTCCGCAACGGGAGACTACGGAGCATCTTCCGCAACGGGTAAATGCGGAGCATCTTCCGCAACAGGCTACAAAGGCAGTGCGATTGCTGGAGACCCAGAAAGTATTGCGATAGCTTGGGGATACAAAGGGAAGGCCAAAGGCGTTATTGGTTCGTACCTTGTTCTTGCGGATTGGGAAGGAAACGAAAATAATTTCTGGACACAGGAAGAATGGTCTTTAAAAGGCGCAAAGATGGTGCGCGTAGACGGAGACAAAATTAAAGCTGACACATGGTACACCATGAAAAACGGAGAAATTCTGGAAGTGGAGGAGGAATAGGTGAGATTGATAGATGCAGATTTGCTGACTGAAAAAGTGACAAAATGGCTGAACCCTGACCCAAACGCAGACAGAATGGTGGATATTGACGACATAGCAGCCTCTGTTCTCATGGAGATTGAAGAGCAGCCGACGGTTCCTTTGTGGATATCTGTAGAAGATAGCCTGCCAGAAGATGGCGATAGCAGATTTTACATGTGCTTGGTAGAAAACCATCTGGAAGATCCACCGATGTTTTGCCAATACGAGGAAGAATATGGTTTCGGATTTTGGCACAATATTTTTGATCCCGTTAGTCTTGGATTTGTTGATTCGGAATTTCAAACCAATGAGGAATTGGGTTATGAAAAAGTAATAGCATGGATGCAGCTTCCTGAACCGTACAGACCAGCACATATATCTTGCAATCCGAATCAGGAACCAGTTTGAAGGTGAGGAGAAAAAATGCAATTTATTGATTTTTTTGCGGGGATAGGCGGGTTTAGAAAAGGAATGGAGTTGGCGGGGCATAAATGTGTTGGATTTTGCGAGTTTGACAAATTTGCAACGGCAAGCTATATCTCTATGCACCTACTCACGCAGAAACAAAGAGAATCATTAGAAAAAGTGCCATTGAAGAAACGGCAAAAAGAAATATTGAAGGAGGAATACAGAAATGGAGAATGGTACGCAAATGACATTCGAAGAGTATATGCAAGAGACATTCCAAGGGCAGACTGCTGGTGCTTCGGATTCCCATGTCAGGACATTTCTGTCGCAGGAAAGCAAATTGGATTTCAAGGAAACCGCTCGAGCCTGTTTTTCAGAGTTATGTACCTTATCGGACAACTCGAGGAAGAAAATAAACCCACTTACCTTTTCATTGAGAACGTTAAGAATTTGCTTAATGTTAATGGAGGATGGGATTTCGCCAGGCTGCTCGCTGAAATGGACAGGGAGGGGTACGATGCAGAGTGGCAAGTTCTCAACTCTAAAGATTTTGGAGTGCCGCAAAACAGAGAAAGGTGTTTTATTATCGGACATCTTAGAGGACGAAGTACCGCAAAAGTATTTCCTGTCGAAGGAACAGACGGGGAAAATAGTGTTCAAATAGTCGGTCATAAAGACGGATACAGAAGAAATACGCAGGTCTTTGCACCAGAAGCACTTGATACTGGACAAGGCGGTGAAAGAGGTCATCATGTTACATTGCCGTGTTTCATTGATTTGTGCTACGAAGGCTCACAGATGACAGAGCAGGCACGATGCTTGAAAGCAAGATACTACAAAGGCATGGCGAATCATGCAGGGCAGGACAGCGGAATTGCAATTCCAGTATTAACACCCGACAGAGCAGAAAAACGTCAGAATGGAAGACGATTTAAAGATGATGGAGAGCCGATGTTCACGTTGACAGGACAGGACCGGCATGGAATTGCGATTGAGGTCAAGGAAGCAACAGCAAAAACGCTTGATACAAGCTGCAATCAAGGGATTTTCGTGCAGGTATCAGATGAACTGATTGTATACGCGGTCTGGTATGAAAAGCTTCAATGTTACATAGCAATCCGAAAGTTAACGCCAAAAGAATGTTTTAGACTTCAGGGGTGGGCAGATGATTATTTTGAAAAAGCAGCGTTTGTTAATTCAGATAGTCAGTTATATAAGCAGGCAGGAAATGGAGTCACTGTAAATGTTATTTTTGATATAGCAAAGAAACTAAAAGAGGGCGTTAAAGATTGAGTGCAACATATATGAATAAAGTGATATCTATTGTTAATTAACAAAGATAAGATTTGATGGAGGCGGACAATGCCGATTGAATGAGGACTTGTGGAGGAATGACATGATTATAAAGCATAAGGCAAAACGAGTGGATAGTAACGAAGAAGTTATTGGATATGTTACAAAGATGTGGGGACAGTACCATATAATAAAAGCTGATGATGAAAATACGGCTTATCCAGTATTGGAGAATACTATTGAACCTTGCATTGTTGGAGAATGTGATGGATGTCATACAGATAAGAAAGAATGTTATCATTGCATGAGAGCCAATTCAGATTGCTATGAAAGCTAAATGAGGATTTAGCGAGGTAGAAATATGGATAAGCAGGAAGCAATCGAAAAAATCTGACGTTAGAAAGTATGCTGCAGAAAATCATTCACAGGCTGAAATTATGACGCATGTAACAAGAAGCATTGCCAGTACGATTATCAACAAGGGTGACCTGGTAATGTTGTAAATTAAAGTTCAGTGGAGGTAAAAAGAATGTATAAAGCGGAAAATATTGACACAGATAAGGCTCTTAAAGCGATTGATGAGTCAAGAGTAATGCAGGAAAGAGCCTCACAGCTTAGATCGGAAAAAGAAAGATCTTACATGGAGGGATTGAACAAAGGACTTGATATTGCTGAAGATCTTTTTAAATGCACAAATTATGAGAAGACGGAACAAGAAGCAACTTATACAGATGGTGTCTGTGATGCATTCTATGAACTTGGAAAAGAACTTGATATACCGACTCAGGATATAAGGGACAATATATCATCTGTGGATGAAGCATGTGCCTTGTTTGCAAACAGGATTCGGGAAGCAATAGCAGGCGATAAGGATCATGAGCCGTTGCCAAACTGAAAGAGGTCAAGCCAATGTCAAAATGTGTAGTATATCAGTCCGGTGGTTTTACAAATGACGGGATCGGATATAGGAAATTCAGTTTGGAAGAATTGGAGGAAATGAAAAAAGAAAATGTTAAGCGTAGAAGCACAGGGATGTTCGTACAAAGAGTTTCTGGAATTGGAAGAAATAAGCAGGCAATCAGAAGAATATGAGACGCTTATGGGTTTAAACTGAAAGTTTAGTGGAGGAAGTATGAGCAAAACACACGAATTAAAAATATATCCTAAGTATTTCGAAGAAATTTTGGATGGGAAAAAGACATTCGAAATCAGAAAAGATGATAGAGATTTCCAGGTTGGAGACAGCATTGTTTTAAAAGAATGGGATAATATTAAGTATTCTGGCAGAGAAATCCAAGCAATAATTAAATATATGCTTGATGATGCATTTATCGGATTAGCAGAAGGATATGTAGCCTTTTCGTTTGGCATTTTAAAAATAATAGACAGGTAAACTGGAATTTAACGGAGGAAGCTCTTGGAAGGGCTGACGTGGGAAGAATCGAAAAAATCTGACCTGATTAAAGAGGGATAAGAAAATGGACGAAAATGAGCATTTAGAGGAGGAATAGAAAATGCCTATATACAGAGAAGTAAGCACAGAGGTTTATTGCGATATATGCGGCGAAAGGATCATAGGATGGAATATGGCAGGGACCGGAATAAGTAAAATATGGGCGGCATATTATGCAAGACAAGAGGGCTGCACAACGGGGAAAAAGATTATATGCAAACAGTGCCGGATAAAGCAGCGAATGATAAAGTGCGGTTTACAGAAGAGACATGGAACTGCAGGAAAAGACGGGAGCGGCGCTTGTTTGGGCTTTGGCATTGAGTGGGACGACGAGCCTATAGAGCAATGCAAACGCTGTATCGCGTGTGCCTCTTTTGACTGGGACGCAGAAAAGAAACGGTTAAGTCTTTAAACTGATATTTAAGTAAGAAAGTGGATGAGAAAGAAGGTAGCACCGATGGATAAGAAACTTTTATCCGTCTACATAGATGCATGTGCGCTGATCCAGGAGGCTGAACAGCAGATCAGGCGACTGCAGGATAAACCGTACGCTGATTAAAATCTAAGTCATTGAAAGGAGACTATTTTATGAACAAAGTAATTTTATGTGGACGATTAACCAGAGACCCTGATGTTAGATATTTTCAGGGAGATAAACCAATTGCAATTGCTGCCTTTACTCTGGCAGTAGACAGAAAATTCAAAAAAGATGGAGAGCAAAACGCAGATTTCATAAATTGCCGGTCTTTTGGCAAAAATGCGGAGTTTTCCGAAAAGTATTTAAGAAAAGGTACGAAAATCATTGTAGAAGGTCACTGGCAGACCGGAAGTTTTACGGGGAAAGATGGCAAAAAAGTATATACAAATGAATGTATCGTTGACAGCCAGGAATTCGCGGAAAGCAAAACTTCATCACGTGCGAACGACAATGGTTCTGAGATTCCTCCAGATGCAGAAGGAAGCTATTTCATGCAGATCCCGGATGGAATAGAAGAAGAATTGCCTTTTAAGTGATGGAGGGGTAGACGGTATGAGAGCACTTGACATTTACGACAAAAAGTTCAAAGAGAACAAATGCGTTATATGTTCTCATCACGTTACAAGGCCGGGAAAATCACAAGATTTACATTTTTGTGAGATCAGTGGGAAAATTCTTCTTTTCCCACTCTACCTACCGGCCAATTGTATAAATTTCGAAGAAAGGACTGATTAAAATCACAATACAAGAATCGATCAAATGGCAAGAAGCATTTAGGGATGCTTCAAAAGGACACTTAGCAGGAGCAATTAACGCAACCGAAATGGCTATTGTTGCATTAAAAATGCAAATACCGAAAAAGATTTTTCACGCTGAGTCTTCCGAATTATGCAGAAGCCAGTTTCGCTGTCCGTTCTGTGGCGCGGATCAAATGACAATAGAATTCTTCACAGAAACAGGAGAAGATCCAAAAGAAAAATTCACATGGTGTCCCGCCTGCGGGCATAAATTGGATTGGAGCGATATATAAATGTATGAAGAGTTTATGTATGCTGCCAAATTAAAAAACGAAGACCGCGAGGTCGCAAATCGCACAGTGGTATGGCTTGAGCATGACGGATTGATGCATTGCTATATGCCGGCAGGAGCAACATGCTTCGTAACTGAGCGAGCGGGAAGTGGAAGCATTTACATTGACGGTCTTGCACTTATCGAAATTTCGATAGAATCACTCAGACCATTGAGAAATGGAGAACCGAAAGGAGGTGTTTCTAATGGTAAAAAAGAACATTGCACAGATCATGACAATTGAGCAAAAAAACAAGAAAAAGCTTCTCGAAGTAGAACCTAGATTAGATGATAAAAGCGGCATATATTTTCTGACAAGAACTGATGAAAACGGTTTTAAATATGCATACATCGGTCAGGCAAAGCATATTTTGACGAGACTTTCGCAACATATGGTTGGGTATCAACACATTGATTTATCCATAAAAAAACACGGATTTTATTCAAAGGATAATCCGTATGGATGGATGATCGGCTTACTTCATTTCCGCATGTCTGAGCTGGATAAATGGGAGCAGCATTACATAAAAATGTACGCTGACAATGGCTATCAGCTTAGAAACAAGACGAGCGGATCCCAGGGCGCAGGAAAGGCAAAAATTGACGAATATAGGCCCTCAAAGGGCTACCGTGACGGAATAGAACAGGGGAGAAAAAATCTTGCAAGAGAGCTTTCTTCCATCGCGGATAAGCATCTCGTTATTTCGCTTAAGCCAGAGAAGCTAGGAAACAAGGTATCGGAAAAGCAACTGCAAAAATTCAACGAACTGATTTACGGGAAATGATGTAAATTCCCATTTTGCTTTTAATTACAATAACGGAGGAAACGCAAATGGCAAAGAGGTACGATAATCCGAAGGAGCTGTCAAAGCTCCTTCTGGAAACACGAAGATTAAAGCAAAGTGCGAACAGAAGCCCATATACAGTTATTCTCACAATTTTGTGTTATGGACTCTGGAAAGACTACAGGTACAGCCAGAGGAAATTGGCAGATTTTTGCCGGAAATTTGCCGAGTACGATGAACGATATTTCGATAAACCATATCAAAAACTAGTAGACGAACTTTACAACTACGCAGACTGGAAAGTCGAGCATGTTAAATATACAAAAGACGATTATCCCCATTACAAATCGAAAGTTATGCAGGCATCGGTTGAAGAGCAGATGCGATGCGCAAACGAGATAAACGCGCTTTCCACGCGCTATTTTACTTACGGTTTTTACATTCTTATCGAAGATGGATTCGGCGCAAAGAAGCTGACAAACTTTAAAGATAAGGCTCAAAAGCGAATACAGAGCATCACGGGAGACATGAGAACCGGAACAATAAACGATCTGTGGAAAGAACTTGCAACCGGAGCTGGAATTTATATCGAGAAACCGAAAATTGATTGATTGGAGGGTTGAAAATGGCGGAGCGCAGGATGTTTACACAGAAAATTACAGAAAGCGACGCGTTTTTGGACATGCCACTTTCCACACAAGCACTTTATTTCCACCTGTGCATGAATGCTGAAAATAAAGGCATTTTAAACAATGCATATTCTATTTGCAGGTCTTTAGGATGCGAACGAGACGCAGTCACGGAATTGATTGAAAGAAACTTTTTGGTTAACATCGAAGACGGATATTTTCGAATTGTACATTGGTACGAAAATAACGGAATAGGTGAAACCCACAAAAAGAGAAACAATTATAGTTACAGAAAGTGGAGAATAGCTGTCATAAAAAGAGACGAAAAATGCGTTAAATGCGGGTCTATAACTAATCTGGAAGCACATCATATTAAGCATTTTTCGGAATATCCAGAATTTGCACTTGATTTAGACAATGGAATGACTTTGTGTAAAAAATGTCATATGGCACTACACAAGGAGGAACGAAATGGCAGATCGTAGAATGTTTACCAGAAAAGTCACCGATGATGACAATTTTATGTCTTTATCATCCAGTGCACAGGCGCTTTATTTACACTTATCTATGTCCGCTGATGACGACGGTTTTTGTAATCAAGTATCCATATCGATGTTTAAGGCGCATGCGAGCGTAGCAGATTTGCAGCAGTTGCTAGAAAAAAGATATCTTTATCAATTTGACAATGGCGTAATTGTAATAAAGCACTGGAGAATGGCAAACGCGCTTAGGAAAGACAGATATACGCCGACGGTCTTCAAAGAAGAGTTGGCGAGATTGGAGTTGAAGCCAAACGGATCATATACTTTTTCGGATAATGGTTGCCAGTTGGTTGCCAGTTGTCTGCCACAGAATAGAATAGATAAGAATAGAATAGATAAGGATAGGTTAGGTAAGTATAATAAAGGGGAGAGTGTGAGAGGGGAAAAAGCTGATCGCTTTGTTCCCCCAGATGTAAATCAGGTACAAGAATACTGCGACAATCGAAATAACGGAGTTGACGCCCAAACATTTGTTGACTTTTACACATCCAAGGGATGGATGGTCGGCAAAAACAAAATGAAAGACTGGAAGGCAGCGGTAAGGACATGGGAGAGAAACGGCAAGAGGAGTTGCAATACAGCTGTCGTAAATAGTCAGAAGGACCAGCTTGCGGAGCTACTTGACGGAATCGAGGTGAACGAACCTTGACCGAGAATGAGGCAAAGAAGTTGCTTGCGGTTATGACAGTTACTTACCCGAACTACAAATTGGCGAATGTAGACTTCGCTGCGAAAGTGTGGAGTGACATGCTCGGTGAGTTTACATACAGCCAGGCCGGGGCTGCGCTAAAAGCTTATATCAGGTCAGACACGAGCGGGTTTGCTCCGACACCCGGACAGATAATCAGCCAGATCGTAAAGATGGTGATTCCGGAAGAGCTAAACGAAATGGAAGCATGGGCGCTTGTGAGCAAGGCTATCAGGAACAGCGGGTACAATTCGGTGGAAGAGTTTTCGAAGCTGCCAGCTCTTGTTCAAGCTGCCGTCGGTGCACCGGAGCAACTTAGAGCATGGGCTTTGGATCAAAACTACAACGAGACGGTTGTAAGCTCGAACTTTATAAAGACATACAGGGTATCACTTTCTAGACAATCGGAACTGGCAAAAATGCCGGAAGAGATCAAGAGGGCGATTCAAAAAACAAACGAGAGCTCGTATTCGTCACAAATTCGCAAAAAAAATGCTGAGACGATAAAATTATCGAGCGAAGCAGAAAAATCGAAAATAGGGGCATCAGAAGAGCTTACAGGGCATACAGGAATGAACGCAGAGCAAAGAGAAAAATGGAAAAGATTTTGTGAAGGAGTGGATTGAACAATGGGATATCGTGGTAGAAAGGCAAAAAAATACGATGTTTACGACGGAGAGAAGCTGATAATGAGCGGAGAGGCAAAGGACGTAGCAATTTTTTTGGGCGTCACATCCAACACCGTAACGCGAAAGGAGACTTGCGGAGAGCGAACAAAGCAGGGATACGAGATTTGCAAGAGCTTTCCGGATGACTGGCCGGAGTGTTGGGAAAATGCATGTAGGCCTTTGCGCAGGGCGAAACAGGAGTGGAAAGGCAGTATGAAAAGTAATTTCTTAAGGACGAGCCGACGGTAAAATTAAACTTTTATTCGCAAAAATCAACGTTAAAAGCAAGAAAATTGACACATACGATTCTGCTAAAAAGGAGGGAATCAAACGGTTGAAGCTGGCACTGTCTAGAATGACGAAGCCAGAACTTGAAAAAATTTTACAAAATGCCAATTTTACACAAGATGAAGAAAGCGTTTTCTGGTTGCTGGCTAGAGGAAAGACAATAACAGAGATATCGCAACTGGAAAATGTGTCGGAAAGAACTGTGAACAGAAAAATAAAGGACATAAGGCTTAAAGTTAGCAGATTGGAGTAAAAAATGGCAAAAATGACGTTAAACGGGAAAGAAATTTCCCCAGAAGATGTGATCCTGCCCGAAAAAGTATTGGAGCTCATAGCGAATTGCTTAGATTGACACCTCTTGTAGCAGGATGTAGAATGTGCCGTGAACATGATAAACACGGCACATTCTTTTTAGAGAAAAGGAGGAACGGCAATGGAATGTGTCGCTTACTTAAGGGTTTCAACCGAAAAACAGGCGGAAGAAGGTTATGGATTGGATTTGCAAAGGATAAGCATAACCGATTACTGCCGGAAAAATGAGCTTATAATATCTGACTGGTACATTGACGACGGTTACACCGGATCAAACATGGACAGGCCGCAGCTACAAAGACTAATCCGTGATTGCTCCAAGAAAAGGATTAAGTGTCTCGTTGCTTTTAAACTGGATAGGATATCCAGAAGCATGGTGGACGGGATATACATGATCGAAAGAGTATTCCAGCCAAATGGAGTCGATTTTCGCTGCGTATATGATAGCGTGAGCTACGACAGTCCGATGGAGCAGGCATACACGCAGATGATGGCGGTTTTTGCGCAGCTGGACAAAAATACCATGATGATGCGTATGCGTGGTGGTAGACTTGAAAGGGTCAAAAAAGGATACTGGTATGGAGGAGGGAATAGACCGTATTGCTATGATTACAGCAGAGAAAAAGGAATATTGGTTCCAATACCAGAAAGAGCAGAACAGGCGAATAGAGCGCTGGACTTGTTTTTGCAGGGATATTCCGATGAAAGAATCATGAAGATATGCGGATATTCAAGTGAACTCCTTGTCAGGCACATACTCACAGGAGTGGTAAATATTGGAATGATACCTTACAAGGGAGAAATCTATAAAGGACTCCATGAGCCTATATTCGATGAGCGAAAGTTCGAACTCGCTCAGGAGTATAGGAAGACTAGAAGAAAAACAAAAACGGCGTGCTTTTCCATGGAGACTAATTTGCTTACTGGATTGTGTTATTGCGGAATTTGTGGATGCAAAATGAGGTATCAAAAGTGGACAAACGGGAAACATAAAATATACTGCTATTCGCACGATAGGAGTCTTAAAAAACTACCTAACCACAACCCAGAATGCGACAACACTTTGGAATGGGCAAAAGACATTGAAAAGCAGGTAGAGGAAGAAATTTTAAAGATATCTCTTAACATTTCTTCCTACCAGAAAACACAAAAGGAAAGCGAACTGGAAATAACAAAAAAAGCGCTGGAAAAGAATAAGGCAAAACTGAAAAGACTGTATAATTTTTACGCGGAAGGTAATGACACAATTGTTGATTCTATCCGAGAAACAGAAGATGAGATAAATAAGCAAAAAGAGGTCATCTTTGAACTACAGAAAAGCGAAGGGAATAAGCAGTCAAAAGAAATTGTTTATGACAAAATAAAAAGTCTTGCCGATGTGTGGCCGCACATAGACAAGACAAGCAAAAATGTTATATTAAAGACAATAATATCGAAAATTGTTATTGTCAAGGGTAACGTGGAGATACAGTTAAAAGAATTTTAGCAGTAGCTAATAATCATTGGGACAGCATAAGTTGAAAACCGTACTCCCAGTTCGGTATTGAAATGGTCGATTGCCTTGATCAGACCGATACAGCCAATCTGAAATAGATCGTCTACGTTTTCCCCTGCAGAGGAAAAGCGTCGGATGACGCTCAAAACGAGCCGCAGATTTCCCTTGATAAACTGTTCCCGTGCCTCGGCGTCGCCCTGCCGGATCTGGATAAAAAGCGCGTCTTTTTCTTCATTGGTTAGGATCGGCAGGCGGGCGGTGTTGACGCCGCAGATTTCCACTTTGTTGAGTGCCATGGCATTGCCTCCTGTGATTGAAAAGCTATGAAAAGAGCATGGACGAAAAAACGGAATTTATTCAAAGCGATGACGCAGATTTTGATGCATTGCAGCCGTAGTGAAAAGCGCTGCACCAGCGTGCGCGCCGCTGCATAGGATAGAAAAAACGGGAGAATTTCGGATGCTTTTTTCAGAATTAAAAAGCAAGGAAGTCGTAAACTTACGCGACTGCCGAAAAATGGGACATGTGACGGACTTCGAGTTCGATGAGTGCAGCGGCGTGATCCAGAAAATCATCGTGCCGGGCATCGGCGGCAAAAACTGGAAATGCCTGTTTGGCTGCGATACGGAGTATGCGATTGCGTATCAGGATATCAAACAGATCGGACCGGATGTGATTATGGTAGATGTGCCGTAACACAGCGGAGTATAAGGGTCGAAAAACGGCAGATTTTACCAAAATGACAATGCAGCGGATATTCGGGTGTGCTATACTGAACATAAGAGAAACTGCGTTGCAGGCGACACAAAGTAGCCAGGATCGCAGAGACGAACTGGATGTTCGTCTCGCGGTTCCTTCGGCGCAAAGCGCCTGCGAAATGGAGATTGGTATGAAAATTCTTTTGATCAATGGAAGCCCGAAAGGCGATCGAAGCAACACGTTAAAGCTCTCCAAAGCATTTCTGGAGGGCGTTTTGGAAATTTACAAGGATGCAGAGATCAGACAGATGAACCTTTCCGAGAAAAAGATCGCTCCCTGTAGGGGATGTTTTGCCTGCTGGAACAAAACGCCGGGCAAATGCGTGATGACAGACGACATGCAGGAGGGCATCGAAGGAGAGCTGTGGGCGGATCTCATGATCTGGAGCTTTCCGCTTTACTATTTCAGCGTTCCGGGGCTTTTGAAAAACTTTATCGACAGGCAGCTGCCCATGAACCTCCCGTTTATGGAAGAGCAGGAGGGGCAGATCGGGAGCGGCGGGCATCCGTCCCGATACGATATGAGCGGTAAGCGGCATCTGCTGATTTCCACCTGCGGATTTTATACCGCAAAGAATAATTACGACAGTGTGACGAAGCTGTTCGACCATGTGTGCGGCGCAGGGCAGTATGAAAGCATTTTCTGCGGACAGGGTGAGCTGTTCCGTGTTCCGGAATTAAAGGCGCGGACGGATGAATATCTGGAATGCGTCAGACAGGCGGGGCGCGAATACGCACAGAAACAGGCGATCTCAGAAGACACGAAGGAAAAGCTGAGGGAACTTCTGTATCCGAGAGATGTATTTGAAAAAATGGCGGATGCGAGCTGGGGCGTGGAAAAAAAGAGCGGCGAAAAGGAAGATCCGGTGCTGACCTTTACCAGGCAGATGGCGGCACTTTATAACAAAGACAGCTTCGACCAAAAAGAGCGCGTGCTGGAAATCCGCTATACAGACCTGGGAAAAGCATGGCAGATCGTGCTCGGAAAAGACGGCAGCACGGTGCTGGATGCAGGCAGCAGGGAGGCAACGACGGTGATCGAGACGCCCTGGGACGTCTGGCAGTCGATTGCAAGGGGAGAGATCCGTGGGGATGCAGCACTGGCAAAAGGAATGTATCGCGTGACCGGAGATTTTTCCCTGATGATACACTGGGATGATTTCTTTGGTGCAGCAAATGTAGCTGCGGGAAAAGAAAAATCCGGCAAAAATTCCGACGGGAGGACAGCAGAAAAAGAAAAACAGCCGCAGATGATTTTCATGTTGGCAGCGTGGATTACGTTCTGGGTGGCAGTGCCTGTCGGAGGAAATGTCGGAGCGATCGTGACGCTGGCGATCTGCGCATGCCTGCCGCTTGCTGCGTGGAACCGGAAGCTGACGGTTTATGACCGGCTTTCCTTTGGAATTGTCGCACTGCTTTCTGTCCTCGCCCTGCAAAAAGGCTGCGTCAATATCGCACTGCTTGCCGGATATCTGGGCTTCGGGCTGATGTGGCTGTTATCCTGCCTGACAAAAGAGCCACTCTGTGCGGCTTATGTCAAATACAACTACCATGGCGACGATGCGCTGGAAAATCCGATTTTTATGAAAGCGAACAGAATCCTGGCGGCTGGCTGGGGAATCCTCTACATTCTGATTGCAATTTGGTCGGCATTTCTGCTGCCGGCAGGGTATACGGCACTGATGCAGATCTTAAACAATACGGCGACCGTGCTCATGGGCATCTTTACGGGTTGGTTTGAAAAATGGTATCCACAGCGTGTCGCGGCGGGAAAATAATTCCATCCCCCTCTTTACAAAGATGTTTTACACGAAGTATAATAATTTAAATAAAAAATCAGAAGATAGAGAGGACATCTGACATGCCGGAATTACCAGAAGTAGAAACGATACGCCGTGTTCTGGAGCCACAGCTTCAAAACCGCACCATTGAAAAAGTTACTGTAAATCACAAAGATGCAGTCGCTTACCCTTCCGTGGATGATTTTTGCCTCGGACTGACCGGACAGATGGTTTCACATATACAACGCCGCGGAAAATTTCTGATCATCTGTATGAAAAGCGGTGACCGTGTGATCCTGCATCTTCGTATGACCGGAGGCCTTCTGTTCACACCAAAAAACTACCCGGAAGAAAAGTACACACACCTGATCTTTCACTTTGATCAGGGACAGAAACTGCTCTTTTCTGACATGCGGCGATTTGGTCGTTTCTGGTTTCTGAAAAAGGAGGAAAAAGATACGTTCAGCGGAATTGCCAAGCTTGGAATCGAACCATTTGATCCCAAACTTTCCGCAGACTATTTAAAGACATATCTGGACACACGAAAAAAAACGATCAAGACCTGCCTGCTCGATCAGAGCATCATCGCCGGAATTGGAAATATCTATTCGGATGAAATTTTATTTGCTGCGAAAATTCTTCCGTCCCGCCCGGCAAACAGCTTAACAGACAAAGAATGGAAATGCCTTGCTGTTACGATCCCGGAACGCCTGGAATATTTTATTGAGAAAAATGCGATTTCTGCGGAAGATTATCTGGAGACAAAAGGGAAAGATTATCGAAATACACCGTTTCTTAGAATTTACGGACACAGCGGAGAACCATGCCCGGTTTGCGGCAGCACCCTTTGCCGCACCACGATCGGCGGCAGAAGCAGTGTGTACTGTGAGAGATGTCAACAATAAAAAGTTGTGGCGGAGATTTTCTTAATGTGCAAATGAACGCCATAAAAATAGTTTTGTAAAAATAGTACGCCATGATGATTCGAAAACAATCTCCTGACACGCATCGTTTCCTGTTCGGTTCGC